>Ga0209815_1001051_pt1 | contig 19030 bp, 15 predicted proteins | sample CoawatmetaG00DNA_FD_187507 | JGI IMG/M metagenome (GOLD analysis project Ga0209815, IMG submission 187507) | Marine microbial communities from the West Antarctic Peninsula - Coastal water metaG002-DNA (SPAdes) (version 2) | ecosystem: Environmental > Aquatic > Marine > Coastal ...
CAACTACATTTGGGTTTGTTCTACCTAACTCAGTTAAACCGTCTCCAAAACCTGAACGTGTATCCTTTTTTTCTGTGTACGTGTATTTTTTCATTATAATATTGTAAAGTATTGTGTTGTTTAATTTTGCGTAAAAATAAACTTTTATTTATTTCTAAAGAAAATAAAAGAGAGAATAGACGCAAGACTTTTTAACATAATGTGAGAAACTGCCAAAAGTTGCGATTTATTCTCCTAAAGAGCTTATTCACAAGTTCATTAGCTCTTTGTAAAGTTTATGCACTGGCAAACCTACTACATTAAAATAACTGCCTTCTATCTTCTCTATGCCAATAAACCCTATCCATTCTTGAATTCCATATGCCCCCGCCTTATCAAAAGGTTTGTAATTGTTGATATAGTACTGAATTTCATCATCAGAAAGTTCTTTAAATGTAACGATTGTAATGTCGTTAATAATTTTTTGAAAAGAATTACTTTTCAAACATACAGAAGTAATTACTTCATGTTTTTTGCCAGACATAGATTTTAACATAGTAAAAGCGTCTTTTGCATCCTTAGGCTTGCCTAATGCTTTGCCTTCTAGCCAAACAATAGTATCTGAAGTAATTAGTAAATCGTTATCATTTAAAGTAGAAAATGCGTCTGATTTTAAATTCGATAGGTAGTCAGTAATTGCTACACCTTTTAAATTTTCTGGATAAATTTCTTCAATTTCTTTTAATTGTATCGAAAAATCAATATCTAAATCTCTAAAAAATTGTTGCCTTCGTGGAGAACCAGAAGCAAGAATTACATTATAGTTGTTCAGTTTTTGTTTCAGCATTTAGTTTTATTTTTTTAGAAAGACAAAATTAGTAATCTTTTTAGTAATTATGGTCAATACCAGACAACTCTAAGTATCTTTGCCCGTTAGATTAAATAAAAAAAACATTTTAATAGATGGCAAATCATATAAAAGGGCAAGAAGAAATATTACAAAAGCTGCATATTAGTCAGTTAAATCCTATGCAAGAGGAAGCTATTGCAACGATTAAGAAAAATACAAATACGATTCTTTTATCTCCAACAGGAACAGGAAAAACACTTGCTTTTGCACTACCATTGTTGTCATTTTTAGATCCAAATATACAAGAAATACAGGCTTTAATTCTAGTACCTTCGAGGGAATTAGCCATTCAAATAGAACAAGTTATTCGTTCTATGGGATCTGGTTACAAAGTAAACGCAGTTTATGGAGGTAGACCAATGTCTAAGGATAAAATAGAATTAAAACACGTACCGGCAATTCTAATAGGAACTCCAGGTAGGATTTCAGATCATTTTGCAAATGAACGTTTTTCTAAGGATCATATTAAAACATTAATTTTAGATGAGTTTGATAAGTCTTTAGAAGTTGGTTTTGAGTATGAAATGAGAGGTGTTATCAATCAATTAATATCTTTAAATAAAAGAATATTAACATCTGCAACACAAGGAGTAGAAATTCCTGATTTCGTGAGGTTAGATCAACCAAATACGGTAAATTATTTAAAGGCAACAACATCTAAATTAGAAATAAGAACTGTATTGTCTCCTTCAAAGAACAAGCAAAACACATTATTACATTTATTAAATTTCTTAGGAAATAAACAAGGAATTATTTTTTGTAACTTAAAAGATAGTATCAATAACCTAAGTACTTTTTTAGAAAGTAAAAACATTAAGCATGGATGTTTTAGTGGAGGAATGGAACAAAAAGATAGAGAACGTTCTTTAATAAAATTCAGAAACGGTACCAACCAACTTTTAATTGCTACAGATTTGGCAGCAAGAGGAATTGATGTTCCAGAAATGAAATATATAATTCATTATGAATTACCAAGAGAGGTAGAGGAATTTACTCATAGAAACGGTCGAACAGCTAGAGTTTCCGCAAAGGGAACTGCATATGTTTTAAAATGGAAAGAAGAACGTTTACCAGATTTTATTAAGCATGCAGATTTAGAAAACATTTCTAAGCAAGCAGAAAGAAAACCGGTTTTTTGGGAAACACTATTTATTTCTGGAGGGAGAAAAGATAAAATATCTAAAGGGGATATTGCTGGTTTATTTATAAAACAAGGAAAGTTAACAAAAGATCAATTAGGAGATATAGAACTAAAGCAAGATTGTGCTTTTGTTGCCGTCCCGGCAACTTTAGCTGCTGATCTTGCGGAAAAATTGAATAATTCTCGTTTAAAAAAGAAAAAAGTTAGAATTTACGGAGTCTAAAAGTGCTGTTTTTATAAAGAAAAGCAAGATTTTTTAATATTTTTACAAATTTATAGTTGTTATTTCATTTAAAGATTATAATTTTGCAGAATAATATTACAAATTAAATTATAATAAGATGAATAAAGGTACAGTAAAGTTTTTCAATGAGTCTAAAGGATTTGGATTTATTACAGAAGAAGGAGTTGATAAAGATCATTTCGTTCACATTTCTGGATTAGTAGATGAAATCAGAGAAGGTGATCAAGTTGAATTTGACTTACAAGAAGGAAACAAAGGATTAAATGCAGTTAACGTTAAAGTTATATAATTTTAAATTCATATTTTTTCAAAAAAGAGCCCATCTTATAAAGTTGGGCTTTTTTCTTGCTCTAAATTTAAATATAGTATTTTATCTAAGCGTGTTCTAAAGCTTATTATGGCTTCATAGAAATAATATTTAAACTCGCTAAAATAATCACCAATAATACTGCATATAAAAAAGGCAACCCATAAAAACTGTTGTTACCTTTGCAAAAAAAATATTTTAATGTCAAAAAAATTTTCAGATTTAAGAATTAATAAAGAATTACAACAAAGTTTAGTCGACTTAAAAATCACTATTCCGACAGAAATTCAAGAAAAAGTAATTCCTATTTTTTTAAATCAAAAAGAAGATGTTGTTGCTTTGGCAAAAACAGGAACTGGTAAAACGGCTGCTTTTGGTTTACCTTTGTTGCAACTCATTGATATAGAAAATGAGAATATTCAAGCGGTCATACTAGCGCCTACAAGAGAATTAGGTCAGCAAATAGCTAGTAACTTAGAAGTATTGGCAAAACATAGTCCTAATATTTCCATTGCTACTATTTGTGGTGGAATTCCGATTAAACCTCAAATAGACCGTTTAAAAGAAACTACGCATATTGTTGTAGCAACTCCAGGAAGATTAGCCGATTTAGTAAAAAGAGAAGCGGTTGATATTACTAAAATTGCTTATTTTATATTAGATGAGGCAGATGAAATGGTTACTGCTTTAAAAGAAGGTCTAGATAGTATTATCAAAGAAATTCCTAAAGCAAGAAGAACATTACTTTTTACGGCTACTATGCCAGGGACTATCAAGCAATTAGTACAAAACTATATGTCTAAACATGTAGTTCATATTGAAGCCAATATGTCTAGTGTTGGGCATCAAGGTATTGATCACCAATACGTAATTGTTGAACCTATTGAAAAATTAGAAGTTTTACTGCACTTTTTAAATTCTAAAGCAGGACAAAGAGGTATTATTTTCTGTAAAACGAAAGCAGCTGTTAACAAACTAGCTAAAAACTTAGCAATTAATAAATTTTCTTCTGGCGCAATTCACGGTAGTTTAACCCAAGGAATTCGAGATCGAATTATGGGTCAATTTAGAGATGGACATATTGATATTCTAGTAGCTACAGATTTAGCAGCGCGTGGAATTGATGTAAAGGACCTTTCTTATGTTGTAAATTATCATTTACCAGACACGTATGACGCATATGTGCATAGAAGTGGTAGAACAGCTAGAGCTGGGGCAAGCGGTTTGTCTTTAACTATTATTCAAAAAGAAGAAGCACAAGATATTTCTGACTTTGAAAAAGCATTAGACATTCGTTTTAACGCTTTTAAAAAGGCGGATGCAAAAAGTATTGAAGAAAGTAATGGGTTAATTTGGGCAAATAAAATATTTAAAACAAAGCCCAATCGTGGGGTTTCAGAAGATTTTAAATCTCAAATTAAAACAATTTTTCATCATTTAACAAAAGAAGAGTTAGTAGATAAGATTTTAGCAAATTATATTGCAACTGCAAAAATGGCTTCCATCTCTTCAGACATTTCAAAAAAGAAGAAAAAGAAATAGTGTATTCTACTATGAGCAAGTTAAAAACAAATGAAGAAATAGCATCTTGCATTGCTACTATTCAGAAGTTATTGGAAGACACCAATCAACTTTTTGAAATACCAGAAGCACAAAGAGTAGCACTTTTTAAGGTTGCTGGAGAATTATCTCGTCCAAATCGTGATGAATTTCAACGACGTAGAAAAGATGCTAAAAAAGCAGTTAAAAGAAAGCAAATAGAGAGCGATAAGCATGCTCGAAAGTCTACCGGAATTCGTTCTGCTAGAGAAGCAGCTTTATTTGTTGCTCCTAAATTATTAGCTGCGGCTTCAATTTTAGAGAATACCCAAGAATTAGAATCACCTAGAAACTGTTATGTCTGTAAGGCTGTATTTACAAAGTTGCATCATTTCTATGATACCATGTGTTCAGACTGCGGCGATTTAAACTATACAAAACGTTTTCAAACCACTGATTTAAAAGATCAAGTAGCTGTAATTACAGGTTCTCGATTAAAAATAGGATATCATATTACTTTAATGTTATTGCGTTCTGGTGCCACGGTTGTTGCAACTACTCGTTTTCCTGCAGATTCTGCAATTCGTTTCTCTAAGGAAGAAGATTATAAAGATTGGGGAGATCGTTTGCACATACATGGCTTAGATCTAAGACACATTCCAAGTGTAGAAATTTTTTGTAATTATATAGAACAAAAATACAACAGATTAGACATTCTAATTAATAATGCAGCACAAACAGTAAGAAGACCTTCTGGTTTTTATTTTCATTTAATGGAAAATGAAAAGAAACCTCTGAATCAATTACCAAAGTTAGCGCAGCCTTTATTAAAGGAACATGCTTTTTGTTTAGAAGAACTTTCTAATTTAAGCGTTTCTACAGCAAAAACTAGTAAAAATAACGTATTACCAGTTACATGGCACGGATTAGAACCAGGCATTGGCTTAAGAAATTCTGCAGAATTATCTCAAATTCCATATAGTTTTGACAATTCTTTGCAAACAGCAGAGGTTTTTCCTGAAGGTGAATTAGATGCCGATTTACAACAAGTAGATTTAAGAAAAACAAACAGCTGGCGTTTAAGGTTGGGTGAAATTGAAACTACAGAAATGGTAGAAGTACAACTGGTAAACGCTGTAGCGCCTTTTGTTTTGTGCAATCGTTTGTCTAATTTAATGATGAAAGAGAATACGGGTAAAAAACATATCATAAATGTTACTGCGATGGAGGGGAAGTTTCACCGATTTAAAAAGGTAGATAGACATCCACATACAAATATGGCAAAAGCTGCCTTAAACATGCTTACTCATACTTCTGCTTCTACGTTTGCGAAGTCTGGTATCTACATGAATGCTGTTGATACTGGTTGGGTTACAGATGAAGATCCTGCAGAACTTTCTAAAAAGAAAGAAGAAGTACACGATTTTCAACCACCTTTAGATATTGTAGATGGTGCTGCTAGAGTTATGGATCCTTTAATTGATGGAATCAATACAGGTAAACACTGGTGTGGTAAATTTCTGAAAGATTATTTTCCTATTGACTGGTAGGTTTAAAGTGTTTAAATTTCTTTTTTTATTTAACATATTATTTCGGTAATAAGAAAATATGCTCAAGAAAATGAAGGCCATTATGGTGCAAGCCAGTATAATAGTTCTATTGAGGAATTTACGTTTATATATACTTTTTTATCTAGAGAACTAAATAAAACTGATTGACATAAATAGAAAATTAATCTATTAAATTTTAAAAACGAGATTCCTTTTTTATAGAAATAGGTTTCAATTTAATGAATCCAATAAAATCTAATACTTTAATAACAAGGTAGGTCATATCTATTTCATGCCATTTTACACCAAAATTTGCACTAGTGGCATGTTTGTGATGATTGTTATGATATCCTTCACCCATCATTAAAAAATCGAAGTGAAAAAGGTTTTTACTAGTGTTACTCATTTTATAATTTACATACCCATAAATATGACCAAACCAATTGATAATTACTCCATGAATTGGTGCCATCATAAGCGCTACAGGTAATAATACCCATTGCCATAGTGCCGTAGTAAAATAAGTAAAAAATAAAATATAAAAGCTAATCCAAAGAACTCTAGAAAAACGACTACTTGCAAAGGCGTCGAAGCTTTTCCATTGTGGTACGTTTTTAGTGAATTTTTTATCTACTGTAATTTTTTGATCGTTAATATCTTGATACACTGTTTTTGTTTTCCACATCATAGCAAATAAATTTGCGTCATGAGAAGGAGAATGCGGATCTTTTTCTGTATCTGTATATGCATGGTGCATGCGGTGCATAATACCGTAACCATAAGCACTTAAATAACTAGAACCTTGAAAAAACCAAGTTAAAACAAAACTAACACGTTCCATCGTTTTAGACATCGTAAAAAGTTGATGCGCTGCATATCTGTGTAAAAAGAAAGATTGAAAAAACAAACCTCCATACCAAAGTACCAAAACAAATATAATTATAATCATTTACTTTTTTTACAAAGATAATTTGATATTCAGCACAAAACAATGAACCCAAATCAATAAAAATACATTTATAAACGTTTTCTTATTCTGCTTAAAGCTTGCGCTGTTACCCCAATATAAGAGCTAATGTATTTTAGAGGAATTACTTTTAAAAGTTCGGGTCTTTCTTTAAATAATTTCAAGTAACGCTCTTCTGCTGAAAGGTTTAGTAGATTCTGTTCTCGCTTAGATTTAATTAAAAAGAGACGTTCTGCGGTTAACCTTCCAATTAAATCACCAATTTGAGTAGTCTTATAAACTGCTTGTAAATCTTTATACGTAATGCTTAAGATACTTGTTTCCGTAAGTGTTTGTAATTGATATAATGACGGTTTTTGAGTAAGAAAAGAATCATAAGCACTTACAAATTGATCTTTAAAACTAAAACCAAATGTAATTTCTTTTTCAGGGTTTTCTTTAGGAATAAACAAACGCACAACACCAGATTCAATAAAAGAAATATGATTCTCTATTTGATTAATTTTTAAGAAAATAGTTTTTTTCGGCAGTGTTCGACGGTGTAGTTTAGATTTGAAAAAGTCCCAATCTTCTTCAGATATAGTGGCTATTTGATCGATGTATTTTTTTATTTGTTTCAAATTTTATAATTAGAGTATCTATTTGTAAAGATAAGGCTCTTATATCAAAATAAAGATAGGAGAGAAGCTGTAAGTTTATGAAAAGCCATAGGCTTAAAAGCCTGAAGAAAATAAAATTAAAAATACTCCAGTTATAATTCCTGCCAAAGGAATTAATTTTTTACGTTTATTTTTTTCCTTGAATAGTATTCCTCCAAAAATAACAGCAATTATTAACTGACTTCTTTTTACTGCAGATAATAACATTATTAAAGCATCTGGATCTTGTAAAGCTTTGAAATAAAAATAATCTGCCGCTTGTAATAAAATACCTACCGCTATTATAGACCAACGAAATTTAAAAGCTTTTCTTTTCTCTGCATACGGAAACCAGGTGATGGCTAAAATAATAATTAAAATTAGCACGGTATAAAAACAAAACCAAAATAATAAAGTTTGCGGATTTAAAGCTAAATTCTGAATTAAAAACTTATCATACAACCCACTAGAAGCTCCTAAAAAAGTAGCGCCAACAATAGCAAACACCCATTTATTACGTTTAAAATGAATGCCTTCCTTTTTTCCTACTTTAGAATATAATAATACAGAAAAGATAATAAGAAAGAACCCAATCCATTGTAAAGAAGTAGGTTGCTCTTTGTAAATTAAGATAGCACCTATAAATGTAAAAAATGGACCTGCAGAGCGTATAGGAGCAACAATAGTAATTGGTAAATGTTTTAAAGCCTGGTAAGCTAATACCCAAGAAGCTGCCATTATCATTGATTTTATAAAGATAAAACCATGGGTTTCCCAAGTAATTGAAGCAATATAAAAACTTGTATCTTTTGTGAATTCAGGAAAATAAATAGAACCAATATATAGCGGTAATAATAGAATAAACCCTGAAGTAATAGTTCCTAACAATACTGGAAAAGCCTCATTTCCTTGCAATGCATGTTTCTTGCATAAATTATGTAACCCTAAAAAAAGCGCAGCTAAAAGTCCTAAATAAATCCACATTGCGCGAATATAGTTTTTTAAGAGATTCTGTAATTATAAATTGCATTCTTTTTTATAGATTTGCTAAAACAAATTCACTTTAAAAAACTACCCATGGAATTAACTGAATATATTATTTTGGCATTAAAGATTATTGTTGGTTTAAGTATTTTAAACGTTTGGTTATTGCTAGCACACAAACCAACAAAATGGAGGGGAGGCAATAATATGGAATCTATTATTAAAGAATTTGAGGCCTACGGTTTATCTATACAGTTTTGTTATGTTGTTGGTTTTTTAAAAATAAGTTTTGCATGCATATTAATAGCATCGATAAAGTTTGAGTTTTTAACTTTAATAGGAAGTATTGGTTTAACGACCTTATTATTAGGCTCTGTTTTAATGCACCTTAAGGTGAAAGATGCCTTATATAAAACATTTCCAGCAGCATTATTTATACTAATGAATGTAGTAATTATCTATTTTTCTCTTTAAAAATAGGTGTAAAACGTTTTTAAGGCGATACATAAATTTAAAGCAGCAAAAATAAATGATGGAGAAGACTGAATAAAATTGTCTTTAATTTTGATTCTTACTACAAATCCTGAAAGCATTAGTAGACATAGACCAGATGAAGCTAGTATTAGTAGAATGGGACTTATGTTTAGGCCAATTATCAAACCTATTGAACCCATTAATTGAAGGAAACCAGTAAGTTTTCTGAAATTTGGTAATCCATATCTTTCAAATTCTGAAATAATAAATTTTGAGTAAAAACACTGTACACCAAAATAAATAAACGCTAAACTTGAGAACAGTGTTAAAATTGGAAGTAAATTCAAAAGATTTTTTTAAAAGTTAACTATTTTTAATAGAGTAAATGTAATGTTAATTTACTATTCAAATGTATGTCGTTTTTCGTCGGTTGCCGAAGCACTTAATAAATTATTAAATGTTCTCATCAAATCAAAATCTTTCGTAATTTCATTAGATACTCGAATACCCGAAATACCTGTTTCTAATATGCTTGCAACATCTTCTTTAATAATTCCTCCAGCACCAAGAATTGGTGTTTTGCTTTTTAAAGCATCAATAATTGCAGAAAAACCTTCTAAACCAATAGCTTTAGGATCTGATTTTTCTTTTGTTTTGAATGAACTTAAGCTAATATAATCTACTTGCTTTTCAAGAAGCACCTCGCAGTCTTTTAGGGTGTTGGCGCTTGCGCCTATAATCTGCCAAGTATACAAATGTTTTCTAGCTGAAATTGGACACACATTTGCTGTGCTTATATGCACACCGTCCGCTTTTACTTGCTTTGCAGTTTTATAATCGTTATTTATAAGGAGTCTTGTTTGAAAATAAGAAGTAATTTCTCTAGCTTCAGTTGCTAATTTTAGATATTTTTTTTCTGAAACATTTTGCAAACGTAGTTCTACCAATTCTGCTCCCGCAGAACACGCTTTTTGAATATTTTCTATGTGTTCTTTTGGAGAATTTCCTTGAGAGATATAATGTAGTTTAGGTATCATTAATTCTTTATTAAATTAAAAAAGGCAAAGTAATAATCTTTAAAATATATTAAAGTGCAACTGTTCTAGAATATTGCATAATATTAGTTTCTAAGCGTTTTAACATTGTATTCGATTTCTCTGAATATAACACATATTGGCATTTGTGAATACTTTGTGTGATTGCCATAAGATCTGTATACGTTGAACTTTTGGCTAAAAATTCTGCATCTTCTATATTAAAAATCTTTAATTGTGTCATGTTTAGGCCTTCGGATAAAAGCAGCTTACACACTGTTCTAGGGGTAGCAATAAGAATATCTACACCTTCAAAAATTTCAGAAGTAAGCACTTCTATATGAAATTTGTCATCACAGGTATATACACGTAAAGAAGTATGTCTTGTATATTTTAAAATAGTTTCTTCTAATTCAAAAGCACGTTCTCTGTTTTCTACTAAAATAATAGCTCTTGGAGCAACACCAACTTCTTCACATTTCAATTTTTGTAAAGTAGTAAGTATCAAAGCAGTTGTTTTTCCGCTGTTTTTTGGTGCCATGCAATACACATTTGCACCACTTTTAATGAAAGGAATACTTTTATTCTGAAAAGGAGTAGGTGTAGTTATTTCAAAAAAAGCTAGCTTCTCTTTGATATCGGAATGTAATTTTTTAAAAGGCATAGGAAATAAAGAGATAATGGTTTATTTTTCTTAATTATAGGGGCAAATATACAATTAAAAAGAGTTTGTTATTCCGAAGTAGGAGGAATCTCATAAAAAATGATCTAAGCTATAAAGTTATAAGATAGGGCATGCATACTTTGTTAAAAGTTCTAATGAAACATATTTTAAAGCAAGTGCATGCGTAGCTTTTAAATCAACAAGTGGTGCAGCATTTGCTTTTTCTGCTTGTTTCCATCTAGAAACACATAAGCACCATTTATCGCCTGGTTTTAACCCAGGAAAATTCCAATGGGGTATTGGTGTCATTAAATCATTTCCCTTAGAAAAGGAATACTCTAAAAAGGTTTTAGTAACTACTGCACAGACTACGTGTGTACCAAAATCATCTGGCGTAGTATTACAAAAACCGTCACGTAAATATCCTGTCATAGGATTGCATGAACAGGTATCTAAAAGCCCTCCTAAAACATTTAATACGGGTTTTGTATTTGTCATACTTTTTAAAATCAATTAAAATATATAAAATAAAATTATTTATTCTTTAAAAATTTTAGTAGAAAATTGTACCCCATTTATTCCCTTTAAACTTAAAAAATACATTCCTTTTTTAAGATCACTAATATTTATTTGTCCTGTTTTAAAATTGACTTTAAACATTTTTATTTGTTGACCTAGCGGATTAAAAATTATAATTTCTTCTAGTATTTGTTTAGAGGTTATCGTCAATTTTTCTTTCGTCGGATTTGGATATACTGTAAAATCTATTTCATTAGAATTAAAGACAGTTGTATTTAAAACTGCATCTGAACTTGCTTTCCAACTGCTCGCCAAAGCATTGTCAGAATTAACATCTATCAATTCTAAATAAAAACCATCTCCATCAGCAGATTCTGGCCAAGGTGCACTATCTGTGTATTCCACTTGATCAATGATATTCCCAAAAGCGTCTGCTAATACTAAATTCTGACTACTATTTGATAAATCTCTATCAAATCTACCATAAGCTTCAAGCCCATATCTATCGAAAAAAACATCTGTATTTCTAGCTAACTGAATCGATTGTGTAGGTGAAATAGTTGCATTTTCTTCAAATTGATAAGATACACCTAGTTTGATTAAATACACACCAGTTAAATTTACAGTTGTAGTTCCTATATTTTGAATCTCAATAAACTCTAAATCTTTGCTTTCAGAAAAAGTGTCTGTTTCTAATGGATTATAACTAATCTTAGAAATTACCAAAGAAGGTGTTTCTATTGAATTACAATTAGAAAATGCACCAAGGTTGTTTCGCATCCATGTAATTCTTTCTTGAATCCAAACTTTCATATTGGCTATTTCTCCAGAAAAATCATCTATTGTTTCCCAACGCTCATTTTCTCTTTCAGTAGCTTCAGAAATTAATGTAATAGTGCTATCAATTAAATTAGAAATGTAGTTAAAATTAAGTGGTTGTCCCTCTTTAGTCAATTCATCAAACCGTTTTGCTAAATAACATTTAAAAGTTGAATTATTAAAAAGGTCTCCCCAAAAATAGGAACCTGTATTGCTATATCCAAATTGCCATACATCAGTATAACTTCGGTCAAAACCCCATACAAATAGGTCATTACCGTAGGTTAAATTGTAATCCCAAACAGGCCCTGCTCTTAACTTTCCACCTCTGTCTTTGTGATAATACGTACTAAGGGCATAGGCATCTACATTTGAGGCAATTTCTGCTATTAACATATAATCTACAAAAGATGGGATGTCTATAATAGAAGGATAACCACTTGTTATATTAGAATTAGTAGCATTATTATCTAAACTTCTAAAAACCAACTCTATATATGAAGATTGTTGTGAAGTAATATCATCTGAGTTTGGTTTTTCGTGAATATACCCGGCGCCGTTGTTGTACCAGGCCTCAGGATCTTCATCAGAAACTCTATCTGTCTGCATTAGATAACCACCTGAAACCTCTGGCAATGAATTTTCATCATCCGATAATTTTGCAATATTTACACGATCTCCATCACGTTTTATTTTTTCAGAGAGTGCATATAAACCGATATAATCGCCATTAAGCACCACTTCACAATACTTTAAATTGGCAGCATATTGCCCCATTTCCCTTGACATTTCGTAACTAATATAGTCTCGCATCATACTATCATCAAAGGCAAATGAATTTAAAATCCAATCATCTTCTTTAGGCATCCCTAATAATTTTACGCCTTTATCTTCTATACCATCATCTTCTAAAGTATCAATACCGTATGGTTTTTTAGGCAATGCCTGAGAAGAAGATCCTCTAGTTTCAATACCAATAGTACCTGAATAATTTAAAAAGTCATCATTATTAGCATCCGTTAGAAAATTTCGAGCACCATCAGGTCTTTGAATTATTTTCATAGTACCAAGTATTTTTGGCTCGTCAGGAATTTCTGCACCATTTTCTGTATTGATAATAATTATAGGCAAGTTACTGTCTGTAAATGAGCTATTATTTAAAATATAGGATTTAATAGATATCGAAGATGGTAAATAATTCTCTAAAAATATTTGTGCTCGCACAGTTGTATTTTCATTAATTTCAATAGGATTTGTATATATTGGAGAAGTTTCTGTAGGATTATTATCACCAATTGTATACCGTATTACTTCCTCTGAAGCATTTCCAGATAAACTTAAACTTATGGGTGCATTAATTAGACCCCCTTGGTTAGAAAAAACAACTTCACTTTGAACACTTCCTAAATATTCTTGACTAGAATTTTCATCACCGGGAGTAGTATCTGAATAATTTACAATATCTCCAGAAGTTATAGATACCCCAATAGATGTATTTGCAGGCAGATTCTCTGCAATTATTTGATAAATAAGATCGCCAGAAGCATTATTTAAACGTATTGTTTCTGAACCTGATGATATTTTAAAATTTGTATGGAGATTATTCGTCGTTAGACCTAAAATGGCAGGTGGATCAATACCAGTAGTATTTTGACTTGAAAAAATTGCCGATAAAAAAGGTATTATTGTAAAATCGGAGGAGTTTGCACTGATATTGTGTGCTTGAATGGTTAAGATATTTTCACCTTCATTTAAAGTTGTATTGAAATCTGTAATCATAAACCTTTCCGGGCTTCCTCCGGAATATATTATGGCCTCATGATCTGTTATAGTTCCTGAGTTATACGCTGGTGGTGCGCCATTAATATTAGCTCTTGCAACTTCATTTCCATTTATATAGGCAACAAAGGCGTCATCATAATCCATATCTAAAATTAAAGAGGAAATAGAAGCGAGGTTATTAATTGTAAATGTTTTTCTAAGATATATCGATTTTGTGCCATTTGGAATAATGGTAGCATCATCTCCATCAGCAAAGCCGAAGCCTGATAAACCTGAAGACCAACTTGAATCATCAAAACTTAATGAGTTCCAGTTAGAATTGGGTTCGGAAGTTGGAATTAGGTATTTAAATTCATTTCCTTGATTGATGAGAGTTCTTGGATAGTTAATAGTAGTGCGATCTTTTGATGAAGCCCATAACACCATGTATTGGTCAGGAGTTAGTGTGATATTAGGAAATATCCATTTTGTAATACCATCTACATCATCAGATAAAGACCAACCATTTATTGAAACATCTTGGGTTCCAAAATTATGAATTTCTAACCAGTCTGGGTTATCTCCATCTTCATCTAGATAAACAGAATTAGAGGAAACTACTTCGTTTATTCTTACTGTTTGTGCTGTTAAATTATAGATACTAACTACAAAAAACAAGGATAAATACCTCATTTTATTGTTATTCAAAATATTTATTTTCTGCATTTATCTCTTGTTTAATTAACATGTATTAGAATATGTATATCCGTTCTAAAGGAAACTACTAAAGATGTAAAGTTAACTAATTAAAATATTTTCACCTATTGATTTTACAATACATAAACTATACTAAAGTTTTTAATGTAGGGTTTACATGTATTCGAATAGAAATTCTACAAGGATTTTTTAAAAATTAGAAAATATAGTTTAGATAGTTCTTTAATTCTTTTCAGTCAGTAGTTTCATTAACTGCTTTTTTAATGAATTGATCTTTATTATAATGTGTTACTTTATTTAATTTTACTTAAAAAAAATCGAAGTTCTTTCCTCAAGTTTTCTTTAATTTTTTTCTTTATTATTGTTTCTATACAATCCACCGATATCGAGTTTACGAAATGTATGAACACGTATTTGTTAAATAGTAAAATGCGAGTAAATACGCTTTTTATGAAACTACGATAGGAGAGAAGTGGAATGTGTGTGAAATGGTAATATTATAGTTAAATTTTCTCTTTTTAGTGTTGTATTATTAAACTCTGGAACCTCTAAATTTCTGTTTGAAAACTATTATTGCTACTAATTAATACCATCGTATTTTCACTGTTTATCTCTATTTAAGATATATTAACAAAATAATTTTTTCTTATATCTGCTAAAGATATATAAGAAAAAACAGCTTTAAAATGTTGGAACCTGACACGAATCTTAAAGAGCTTAAAAATAATTTTTTTCAACACTTATTTGAAGATGCCATTTTAAATGAAATAAATCAAATTGGAACATTCAAAGAAGTTTCTAAAGACTTTGAGGTGATGGAATTTGGAGAAGATGTTAAAAGCAACCTCTTTGAAATACAGAATACCGTTTTTGATCTGATTGACGAAAAACAATAAAAAAGCGCAAACCAAATGACTTGCGCTAATTCTGCTATTTTTTATCTACTTTGTTAGTAAACGTTTTCTTCGTTATTATTTTATGAATTTAATTGTATTTCAGTTAATACAATCCATGTGGTAAATATTTAATACTTTTTTACGAATATATTGTACAGATTATGTTCTTAGATAAACTGGATATTTTATTATAATCAATTGTTAGATTTAGCAAATAACTTTAATAAATTTTGTTAAGAAATATCTTCAGTTTTAGCTAAACTATTTCTTAATAACTCTACGAACCACTGTTCCTTGATTTGTTTTTATCTTTAATATATACATGCCTAGTACCAAAGTAGAAACATCAATTTTATCAAGATTTAGTTTCGTATTTATAATTACTTTCCCTAAAACATCGTAAACTACTACCTGTTCTAATTGAATACTATTTGTTTTTATATATAACTCGCTCATAACAGGGTTTGGATAAATTTTAACCAAATCAATTAAAGAGTTATCATCTAAACTTAATGCCGCTGTAATATCTGCAGATATAATTGGTTGTGTTAAGTTATAATTTACTGAATCAACTCCTGAAATTGTATAGCCTGTTGTAGTAATTGTAATATCAGTTCCTAATTCTGCGCTTTCAAATGTAAAGACTGGACTACCTTCTAAAACCACAACATCATTTGATAATATTCCTGAAAGACCAGGAGTTCCTGAGGCAGTAGCTTCTGTAGTTCCGTCATAAACTTTATCATCCCCCTCCAATCCAGTAACTGTTAAGCCTGCTGGGGCAATACTAAAAGGACTCGTTACAAAACTTATCGAATAATTAGAATCTGCTGCCCCTGAAGGTGTAATGGTATAATCTCCTACATTCTCTCCTGCTACTCTAGAAATGCTAACTCCAGTATCTAAATCTGATTCTTCATCATCATTTACAAAGGTTGTGATGGTATAGTTAAGGGTTGGATCGGTTGAACCATATACTTTTGAAGTTCCTGTATTAGCCGTAACTGTTAAGCCTGCTGGGGCAATACTAAAAGGACTCGTTACAAAACTTATCGAATAATTAGAATCTGCTGCCCCTGAAGGTGTGATGGTATAATCTCCTACATTCTCTCCTGCTACTCTAGAAATGCTAACTACAGTATCTAAATCTGATTCTTCATCATCATTTACAAAGCTTGTGATGGTATAGCTAAGGGTTGGATCGGTTGCACCATATACTTTTGAAGTTCCTGTATTAGCCGTAACTGTTAAGTCTGCTGGGGCAATACTAAAAGTAGCCGTTACAAAACTTATCGAATAATTAGAATCTGTCGCCCCTGAAGGTGTGATGGTATAATCTCCTGCATTCTCTCCTGCTACTCTAGAAATGCTAACTCCAGTATCTAAATCTGATTCTTCATCATCATTTACAAAGCTTGTGATTGTATAGTTTAGGGTTGGATCGGTTGCACCATATACTTTTGAAGTTCCTGTATTAGCCGTAACTGTTAAGTCTGCTGGGGCAATACTAAAAGTAGCCGTTACAAAACTTATCGAATAATTAGAATCTGCTGCCCCTGAAGGTGTGATGGTATAATCTCCTACATTTTCTCCTGCTACTCTAGAAATGGTAATTCCAGTATCTAAATCGCCTTCTACATCACTATTTACAAAGCCTGTGATAGTATAGCTAAAGGTTGGATCGGTTGCGCCATATACTTTTGAAATTCCTACACCAGATCCTGTATTAGCCGCTACTATTAAAGGTACTTCTTCTATGGTCAGGGTAATATCTTGTGTCGCTAAAGAAAAACTGTTATCAGCTTCTTGAGTAGCTCTAATCACTACTGATCCTGCGTTTCCTATATTTATAGTTTCATTGTTGGTTCCACTTAATGATGTTCCTGTTGAATTTTCTCCTACAATTGTATAGTTTATTATTCCTGTTGAATTTGATGTGGCTTCTAGGTTAAAGTCAGCACCTCCATAGGAACTAACAATATTATTAAATGTAATTATTGGCTGCTGCAACGTATTGCTAGAAACAATTAATTCATAATCCTCAGTTTCACTGAATGCAATGTAACCACAAGGAGACGTTACTTGTCCCGAATTGCTACTTGCTGTTCTTAATCTCATCGTTGTAGCACCATTAATTGCTGTTGCTGGAATTGTGATAATCGTTGAGAACCCTTGGGCAGCAGTATCCGCCTGGTATATCATTTCATTTGCATCCTCAAAATCACCATCTTGATTCACATCTATCCAAATTGTCAAATATTGGGAGTAAACCGATCTACCTAATATAAAATCCCCTGCGACGGTATAATTATTTCCTGCGGTTACATTTGCAGAATGGTCACTCGAAAATATTGATAGCGGACCTGCACATCCATTATCTAGGTTGCTGATATCTCCATTATCGTCCCCATCCAGAGTTAAATTATATATAGCCACTCCAATACCACTATTGTTTGGGTCACAAGAATTCCCTTGATGAGTGGGTGTGCAATAGATCAGACCGGTATCGATGGACACTTCATTTGAATACTCGTTACCATTATCATTAGAGGCCTTTACGCGGTATTTATAAGCGGTGTTTGAAAAAATTGTAGCATCAGTAAAAGTAGTAAGATCTTGATCTACGCCCCCAGCTATTATTGAAGCCCAAGTAGTGCCGCCATCAGATGATCTTTCAACAAGATACCCTAATTCATTTGAAGCATTGTCAGTCCAGGCCAAATCAATTCCGTAGCTAGCATTTGTCGTTGCGGTTAATCCAGAAGCATTACTTACATCTTCTGGTGCTGCATCTAAAGTATAATCTGTGTGTGAAAGACGTGTGGCTAAAGCATTAGTTATTCTAGTATACTGTTCTGGTGTAAAAATACCACCACAAGAATCCGAGTAATACGACATTACATTATCAATATCTGGCGTGTAAGCAAGTCCATTTGCATCTTCTGTGCTTTCACCATCATTAACAAAATTGCAATTATTATCATTACTTCCATTTGGGTCTGCTTGGGTGTCACACAATAGATCTCCGGTAGCGCCACAATTTGAGTTTTCTCCAGTTCTAGGAACATTCTCCGCATTACCATTATCATTCCCCAATTCTGTAGATTGATGTGTATGTGCTAAGTTAAAAAAGTGTCCAAATTCATGAACAAATGTTCCATTAGGGCCGTTTAACAAACAACCATTATCCATTAATATATTTAATGATGCATCATAATTCCCTGGGTATCTTGCGTATCCACATGCACCCAAACCACTATTAGTAGTGATTTCATCAACAAAATAAACATTTGGGGCATCATAAATAGAGTTTTGTGAAGTCATTAAACTTTCTTCATCTTGACTAAAGTCATACCAATCGGAACTGGCGATTGTACTAACGGAAGCGATGTAAAACTGAATCCCAGCGGTTAGATAGAAATTATTTAAATTAGCTACGCCTTTATTAACATCACCCATAGCAACTCCACCTGTTCCATCATTAAGCGTTACCCTGTGAATTCTAATTGGAACAAAAGTTGTACCAACTTTCCGCTTTACTGCAACTTTATCAACAAAATTAAGCGTGTATTTTTGCTGTTGTTTTGTCATTGGAGGTGTACCACAACCTGGTTGATTTATAGTTTGATTTTGTAAATTTTGAGAATACGCAGAAGGAATTAACAATATTGCAAATAACAATAATGATAGCAAAGATTTTTTTATTTTCATATTTGTAAACTTTTATTTTATAATTATTTGAACTTAAGTATTTGTTAATTAGTTTTCTGTGAAATAAATATTCTGTTGATAATTTTCTGTTTTCAGAGAATAGTCACTTTTATACTTTTTATTAAGGGTGAGGTTCTAGCTTTTTAACTACTGCTGCAGATATGGAAACTATATCT
>Ga0209815_1001054_pt1 | contig 18995 bp, 15 predicted proteins | sample CoawatmetaG00DNA_FD_187507 | JGI IMG/M metagenome (GOLD analysis project Ga0209815, IMG submission 187507) | Marine microbial communities from the West Antarctic Peninsula - Coastal water metaG002-DNA (SPAdes) (version 2) | ecosystem: Environmental > Aquatic > Marine > Coastal ...
TGTCAGTCAGATAATACTCGCCCTGGGCATTGCTGTTGGACAGAGCGGGCAGCCATTGCTTCAGATGACTGGCTGAAACCGCGAGAATGCCGGTGTTCACTTCCTGAATCTGCTGCTGTTCAGCGGTCGCGTCTTTCTGCTCAACGATGGCCTGAACCAGGCCTTGTTCGTTGCGAACGATCCGGCCATAACCGTGGGGGTTGTCCATATCCACCGTCAGCAAAGCCAGATTCCGTTCGTCCAGGTCGGCGACCATGGTTTCCAGGGTATCTTTGCGAGTCAGAGGGACGTCACCGTACAACACCAACACCCGGGCATCATCCGGCAGTGCCGGCAGTGCCTGGGCCACGGCATGGCCGGTGCCCAGCTGTTCGGTCTGCAACACCCAGTTCACCGAGTCGTCTTCCAGAGACGCCCGAACCTGATCGGCTCCGTGACCAATCACCGTGTGAATTTTCTCCGCGCCCAGTTGTTTTGCGGTATCAACCACATGGTGCAGCATGGCTTTACCCGCCACCGGGTGGAGCACCTTGGGCAGGGAGGATTTCATGCGGGAGCCCTGGCCTGCGGCCAGGATCACAACGTGTAACGGGCTCATGGGGCAATCAGCTCCGGTATTCAAAACATCCATAAATGAAAAAACCGCGTCCCGGTGGAATCGCCGACACTCCGTTTCCGGAATACCGGGCCCTCCACCTGAGGATGCGGTTCACTGTCAGGCCAGTCCGGGCGCTGACACAGGCTCTGCTTAACGCAGGTGCTTGCGCAGCTTCTGGATGGTGCGCAGCTGAGCGGCAGCTTCGGCCAGCTCGGCGGCAGCACGCGAGTACTCGAACTCGCCTGTCTTGTTCGCCAGTGCCTTCTCGGCTTGCTTCTGGGCTTCCAGGGCCGCTGCTTCGTCCACATCCTTTGCACGAACGGCGGTGTCGGCCATCAGGGTAACCAGATTGGGCTGTACTTCCAGGTAACCACCGGATACGTACAGAATCTCCTCACTGCCACCCTGCTTGATGATCCGCACTGCGCCGGGCTTCAGCTCGGACAGTAGCGGAGCATGGCCATACTGGATGCCAAGCTCACCTTCGGTACCGGTGGCGATCAGCATCTCCACCAGGCCCGAATAGATTTTTTCCTCGGCACTTACGACGTCACAATGTACGGTCATAGCCATTTCTTACGCCTCTTGGGTCTGAAAGGAAAAAAGGTGTCTTACTTACCTTCCTTCTCTTTCATTGCCTTAGCTTTCTCAATCGCTTCTTCGATGCCGCCGCACATGTAGAACGCCTGCTCCGGCATGTCGTCGTAGTCACCGTTGAGAATGCCTTCGAAGCTCGCGATGGTCTCTTTCAGAGACACGTACTTACCCGGAGAACCGGTAAATACTTCAGCAACGTGGAACGGCTGCGACAGGAAACGCTCGATCTTACGGGCGCGGGATACGATCAGCTTGTCGTCTTCAGACAGCTCGTCCATACCCAGGATCGCGATGATGTCTTTCAGTTCCTTGTAGCGCTGCAGAACGTTCTGAACACCACGGGCAACGTTGTAGTGCTGCTCACCAATCACCAGCGGATCCAGCTGACGGGAAGTGGAGTCGAGCGGATCGATCGCCGGGTAGATACCCTTGGAAGCGATGTCACGGCTCAGTACCACGGTCGCGTCAAGGTGCGAGAAGGTGGTGGCCGGAGACGGGTCAGTCAAGTCATCCGCCGGTACGTAGACCGCCTGGATAGAAGTGATGGAACCGGTCTTGGTAGAGGTGATCCGCTCCTGCAGCTGACCCATCTCTTCCGCCAGGGTCGGCTGGTAACCTACCGCAGAAGGCATACGACCCAGCAGTGCAGATACCTCGGTACCGGCCAGGGTGTAACGGTAGATGTTGTCAACGAACAGCAGTACGTCACGGCCTTCGTCACGAAACTTCTCAGCCATGGTGAGACCGGTCAGGGCCACACGCAGACGGTTTCCAGGGGGCTCATTCATCTGGCCGTAAACCATGGCAACCTTATCGAGAACGTTGGACTCCTTCATTTCGTAGTAGAAGTCGTTACCTTCCCGGGTCCGCTCACCAACACCTGCGAATACGGAGAGACCGGAGTGCTCTTTCGCGATGTTGTTGATCAGTTCCATCATGTTTACGGTCTTGCCTACGCCGGCACCACCGAACAGACCAACCTTACCACCCTTGGCGAACGGGCAGATCAGGTCGATAACCTTGATGCCGGTTTCCAGCAGGTCGGCAGATGCTGCCTGATCGGCATAGCCCGGTGCTTTGCGGTGGATAGCCCAGCGCTCTTCTTCGCCGATGTCGCCCTGTTCGTCGATGGGACGACCCAGAACGTCCATGATCCGGCCCAGAGTCTGTGTACCAACAGGTACAGAGATCGGCTTGCCGGTGTTTTCTGCTTTCAGGCCACGCTTCAGGCCCTCAGTGCTGCCCATGGCGATGGTACGAACAATGCCGTCACCCAGCTGCTGCTGGACTTCCAGAGTTGTTTCGCCACCTTCAAGCAGCAGTGCGTCGTAAACGCTTGGAACGGAGTCACGTGGAAATTCCACGTCGATAACCGCGCCAATGATCTGAACGATGTGTCCGCTACTCATGCTCGGTTCCTCGTTATCTTGATAGTCAATAAAACCAGTAGGTCTGTGAGCGTTAACCAACAGATGCCGCGCCGCTCACAATCTCCGAAATCTCTTGTGTGATCGCTGCCTGACGGGCCTTGTTGTAGGCCAGTTGAAGCTCGTCAATGATGCTGCCAGCGTTATCTGTCGCGCTCTTCATGGCAATCATCCGGGCAGCCTGCTCACAGGCCAGATTTTCTACCACACCCTGATACACCTGGGATTCGATATAACGTGGCATCAGCCCGTCAAGGATCGGACGGGAATCCGGCTCGTAGATGTAATCCCACTGGTGACCGATTTCTTCATCATCGCCTTCCGGCAGCGGCAGCAACTGCAGCGCCTTCGGGCTCTGGGTCATGGTGTTGACGAATTCGTTGCTGATCAGGAACAGGCGGTCGATCTTGCCTTCCACGAACGAATCCAGCATCACCTTGACGCTACCGATCAGCTGATCTGCACTCGGGCTATCGCCCAGGTGCGTCACGGCTGCCACCACGTTTCCGCCGTAGTTGCGGAAGAAGGAGGCACCCTTCTGGCCAATAGCGCAGATATCGGTCTCAATACCTTGTTGTTTCCATTCACGCATTTCTCTGACGAGCAGCTTGAACGCGTTGGTGTTCAGACCACCGCAAAGACCGCGATCAGAGGAGACCACAATGTAGCCTACCCGCTTGACCTCGCGCTCCTGCATGAACGGATGGCGGTAATCCTTGTTGGACTTCGCAATGTGTCCGATTACCTGGCGCATCTTTTCAGCGTACGGGCGAGTTGCCTGCATACGCTCCTGAGCCTTACGCATCTTGCTCGCGGCTACCATTTCCATGGCAGACGTGATCTTCTGCGTGCTCTTGATGCTTCCGATCTGGTTACGTATTTCTTTTCCGACGGCCATATGTCACTGCCTTTTCAAGTTAGACACTCAAATGGACCAGCAGGCCCGCACAACGGCGGGCCTTTTGGATTTACCAGCTCTGAGTGGTCTTGAATTTCTCCAGAGCAGCTTTGAGGCCGGCAGTGATGTCGTCGTTGAAGTTACCTTCAGGGCCGATCTTGTCCAGAAGTTCCTTCTGCTCGGACCGCATCCAGTCCAGCAGTTGGGCTTCGAACTTCACAACCTTGTTGACATCCACATCGTCCAGGAAGCCTTCGTTCGCTGCGAACAGTACGGTACCCATTTCCGCAACGGTCATCGGGCTGTACTGGTTCTGCTTCATCAGCTCGGTGACGCGCTGACCATGCTCCAGCTGCTTACGGGTTGCTTCGTCGAGGTCAGAAGCGAACTGGGCAAACGCCGCCAGTTCCCGGTACTGGGCCAGGGCCAGACGGATGTTACCGCCGAGCTTCTTCATGATCTTGGTCTGGGCTGCACCACCTACCCGGGATACAGAGATACCGGCGTTCATGGCCGGACGGATACCGGAGTTGAACAGGTTGGTTTCCAGGAAGATCTGACCATCGGTAATGGAAATTACGTTGGTCGGTACGAACGCAGACACGTCACCAGCCTGAGTCTCGATGATCGGCAGCGCGGTCAGGGAACCGGTCTTGCCTTTCACTTCGCCGTTGGTGAACTGCTCAACGTAGTCAGCATTTACACGGGACGCACGCTCCAGCAGGCGGGAGTGCAGGTAGAAAACGTCACCCGGGAATGCTTCACGTCCTGGCGGACGACGCAGCAGCAGGGAGATCTGACGGTAGGCAACGGCCTGTTTGGACAGGTCATCGTATACGATCAGGGCGTCTTCACCGCGGTCGCGGAAGAACTCACCCATGGAAGTACCGGCGTACGGAGCCAGGAACTGCATGGCGGCCGGATCGGCGGCACCAGCAGCAACCACGATGGTGTGGTCCATGGCACCGTGCTCTTCCAGCTTGCGCACAACGGCGGCAATGGAAGACTGCTTCTGGCCAACGGCAACGTAGATACACTTGATGCCGGTGTGCTTCTGGTTGATGATCGCGTCGATGGCAACCGCGGTCTTACCGATCTGACGGTCGCCGATGATCAGCTCACGCTGGCCGCGGCCGATGGGAACCATGGTATCGATGGCTTTCAGACCAGTCTGTACCGGCTCGTCAACGGACTGACGGGCGATAACGCCCGGTGCAACCTTCTCGACCGGGGAGGTCAGGCTGTTGCCCAGCTCGCCCTTACCGTCGATGGGGTTACCCAGGGAGTCAACCACACGGCCCAGCAGTTCGTTACCAACGGGTACTTCCAGGATACGACCAGTACAACGTACCTTCTGGCCTTCGGCCAGACCCTCGTAGTCACCCAGAACAACCGCACCAACAGAATCACGCTCCAGGTTCAGCGCCATGCCGTATGTGCCGTTGGCAAATTCAATCATCTCGCCGTACATAACGTCGGCCAGACCGTGGATCAGCACGATACCGTCAGATACAGACAGGATCGTACCTTCGTTTTTTGCTTCGGAAGAGATGTCGAGTTTCTCGATTCTCTTCTTGATGATGTCACTGATCTCGGATGGATTCAGTTGCTGCATGCCTTTGTCCTCAAACCTTGTGCTGAAATCAGGAGCCCAGAGCCCTGGCCATTCTGGCCAGTTTGCCACGGACTGAAGCGTCGATAACCAGGTCGCCTGTTCGTACGATCACGCCACCGATCAGGGACTGATCCACGGTGGTCTCGAGTTCGACCTTGCGCTCCAGCTTTTTGGACAGTGCGTCGATCAGTTTCTGCTGCTCGTCTGCAGACAAGTCGAATGCGGTATCGATTGTCAGGTGTACAGACTTCTCGAGGTCTGCACGATACAAACGGAACAGAGCAGAAATCTCCGGCAGCAGGGCCAGACGCTTGTTTTCAGCAAGAATCAACAGGAAGTTTCTGAGTGCTTCAGGCAGCGGCTCTTCAAAACACTCTGCGAAGAGTTCCGCCTTGCGTTGCTCAGACAGGCCGGGGTTGGCCAGGATGTTCTTTACCTCTTGGTCAGCCGCAACCTGAGCGGCAAAAGCCAGAGCCTGATCCCATTGATCAACGGCGTTCTGGTCCTGCGCGGCATCAAAAACGGCCTTCGCGTAGGGTCGGGCTAACGTTGTAAGTTCTGCCATGATGACCCTCGTTTAGAGTTCTGCGGCCAGCTTTTCCAGCATCTCGCTGTGAGCTTTGGCGTCTACAGAGGTTTCCAGAATCTTCTCGGCACCGGCAACGGCCAGGGTGGCCACTTCTGCTCTGAGTGCGTCGCGAGCCTGAACACGCTCCTGTTGAATTTCCGCCCTGGCCTGCTCAATAAGCTTTTCGCCTTCTTTGCGGGCATCCTCTTTGGAGGCTTCCACAATCTGGGCGGCACGCTTGTTGGCCTGGTCAATCAGGGCTGCAGCTTCTTCTTTCGCCTTTTGCAGTTCTTTGGTGGCTTTTTCCTGGGCCAGTTCGAGATCGAGTGATGCCCGATCGGCCGCGGATAGGCCATCTGCAATTTTCTTCTGGCGCGCTTCCATGGCTGCCGTAATCGGCGGCCATACATATTTGACGCAGAACCAGACGAAAATAGCGAAGGCAATCGATTGCCCTATCAACGTAAGGTTTATATTCACGGCGATATACCTCTTGCTATTCGTTGCGTCCTGGTTTCCGGAAGGAGGGGCGCGGCCTCAGCCGGCGCCCACAGCTCTCGGTTTAATTAACCAGCAACAACGAAGATCAGGTACATCGCGATACCAACACCGATCATGGGAACCGCGTCAAGCAGACCAGCCATGATGAAGGCTTTGGTTTGCAGTTGGTTGGCCATTTCCGGCTGACGGGCAGTGGACTCAAGCAGTTTGCCGCCCAGCAGACCGAAACCGATACCAGCGCCCAGAGCGCCCAGACCGATGATCAACGCAGCTGCGATAAATACCATTTCCATTGAAGACTCCTCAGTTTTTTCAGATAGTTAAGGGTTTGTTTATTTAAGGGTTAATCAGTGATCTTCGTGTGCCGCGCTGAGGTAAACCACAGTAAGCACCGTAAAAATAAAGGCCTGAAGCGGAATAACCAGAATGTGGAAGATCGCCCAGGGAACGTTCAACGTCCACTGAACCCACAGCGGCAACAGCGCAATCAGGATAAAGACAACTTCACCAGCGTACATGTTACCGAACAGACGCAGCGCCAGACTGATCGGCTTGATGATCAGCGCCAGGATCTCCAGCAGCAGGTTGAACGGGATCATGATCCAGTGATTGAACGGGTTAAAGGCGAGCTCTTTGGTAAAGCCACCCACGCCTTTCACCTTGAAGCTGTAGAACAGAATCAGCAGGAACACACCGATGGAGATACCGAAGGTACCATTGGGATCGGTGGTCGGAACAATCTTGAAGTAACCAAGCCCCAACGCGTGGGCGATAGACGGAATGTAGTCGATCGGGATCAGCTTCAGGACGTTCATCAGAAGGATCCAGACGAAAATCGTCAGCGCCAGCGGGGCAATCAACGGATTCTTGCCGTGGAAGACATCGCGCACAATGCCCTGAACGAACTCAAAGGTCATTTCGACCAGGTTCTGCAATCCGGTCGGTGTGCCTTCGGTAACCCGGTTGGCCACAAAGCGGAACAAACCGAGGAACAGAATACCCATGGCGATAGACCAGCCGAGGGTATCGACATGGACAGCCATGAAGCCCATGTCCGCGGCTTCCTGGCCGGTACGTGCGAAGGTCCAGGTGGCCTCCTGCACGACACTGCCATCCGCGCGCTCATAGCCTTCCGGGAGCTTGCCATAGGTAAGGTTGGTGAGGTGGTGTTTTATATACTCTACTGGGGTATCAGCTGCCATACTGCTCTCGTCCAGTCATCGCTGTGGTCGCGGCCGGATGAGCCAGCGCAATGCCGTACCCAACACAACCATCACAGCAAAAGTGAATAACAGAGCCGGTACGTGGACTGGCTCCATTAAAGTGAAAACGGCCGCAAAAAACACTGCGGTAAGGGCCAGCTTGATGCTTTCAGCCCTGAATATGTTGCTCACTGCCAGGTGCATCTGTCGGGCACCCTGATATCGATACGCGCGGTGAGCAAAGTACGCGTTTGGTATGACAAAAATAAGACCGCCAACAAGTGCGGAATACCCGGCCAAACGACTTTCCAACAGCCACAACAGGCTCAGAATCAGCAGAACCGCCATCTCTATAATCAACCACTTGCCAAGTGGTACGTACGTGATGGCTCTCGAAGAACGGTTCATATCACCAGCTGTCATTCCAAGCGCGCGGAATTATATGTGTTAACCGATAGGTGTTCAACATAACCGCACGGAAAAATTGGCGAAAAAGTGAGCAGGTTTTGCCGCCGAAATCTGAAGTTTTACACAGGTTGTGTTGCTCATCGATCGCCACAACCACATGTGGTGTTTCCGGCACCAGACGGGACTTTAGGATGATTTTCAGGTTTTATCGGGCCGACTAACGGATGTGGCCCAGAATGCCGTCAAGCTCGTCCAGTGAACTGTACTCAATCACCAGCTTGCCTTTGCCCCGTTTACCATGATTGATCGCCACCCGGGCACCGAGCCGGTCAGACAGATCGTCCTGCAAGGCCCGGATGTTCGGATCAAGAGCCGGCTTGGTGTTGTCTTTGTCTTCCGGTTTTTCCTGCTGAACCCGGCGCACCAGGGCTTCAGTCTGGCGTACCGAAAGCGATTTGGCGACCACCTGACGGGCCACCTGCATCTGCTGCTCCGGTGGCAGGGTGAGCATGGCACGGCCGTGGCCCATTTCCAGATCACCATGCTCCAGCATTACCCTTACGTCTTCGGTCAGGCCGATCAACCGCAACAGGTTGGTGATCGTCGTTCGGGACTTGCCCACCGCCTCGGCCACCTGGGCCTGGGTCAGGCCGAACTCGTCCTGCAGGCGCTGCAGGGCGAAGGCTTCTTCAATGGGGTTCAGGTTTTCGCGCTGGATGTTCTCGATCAGCGCCATCGCAATGGCGGCTTCATCCGGGACATCGCGGATAATGGCAGGAATACGGTCCAGTTCTGCCAGCTGGGTGGCACGCCAGCGGCGCTCACCGGCAATCAGTTCATAACGGCCTTCCGACACCGGGCGCACCACGACCGGCTGCATCACGCCCTGCTGACGAATGGAGTCTGCCAGTTCCTGCAGAGCGGCGGGGTCCATATCCCGGCGCGGCTGATAACGACCACGCTGGATCAGGTCGACCGGGATCTCACGCAGTTCACCATCGTGATCACTGGTCTCCTGATTGAGATTCACCTTCGAGCCCTGGAGCAGTGCCCCCAGTCCCCGTTCGCCCAAGCCTCGCTTCTTCGCCGCCATGGTAGTTGTCATTCTTCCTGTTGAAATAGTGGGTGCATGGTTGCCTGACGGCGGTCTATGTTACACCGCAACCGCGGGCGATGTCTTTTTCGATCCGTGCCGGCGTACCATCTCGCCAGCCAGCGCCAGATATGCCACCGCACCCTTGGACACCCGATCATACTTGAGTGCCGGCATGCCGTAGCTGGGCGCTTCTGCCAGCCGGACGTTGCGGGGAATCACCGCCCGGTAAACCTTGTCACCGAAATATTCACTGAGCTGACCGGAGACATCCAGAGTCAGGCTATTGCGGGGGTCGTACATGGTGCGCAGGATACCCTCAATCTCCAGATTGGGATTGACCGTTTCCTGAATCTGCTGGACGGTGTTCATCAGTGCCGCCAGCCCTTCCAGGGCATAATATTCACACTGCATCGGGATCAGTACCGAATCCGCGGCAGACAGAGCATTCACGGTCAGCAGACTGAGTGAAGGCGGGCAATCAATCAGGATGTAGTCGTAGTTTTCCCGAACGGTGTTGAGGGTCAGCCGTAACCGGTGTTCCCGGCCAATCTCGTTCATCAGCTCCACTTCGGCGGCGGTCAGGTCACCGTTGGCGGGCAGCAGGTCAAAACCGGAGGCTTCAGCGTGGACGATCACGTCCGCCGGAGTAGCCCGTTTGGTCAGCACATCGTATCCGGACAGCTCCAGGGAATTTTTATCCACACCGCTGCCCATGGTGGCATTGCCCTGGGGATCCATATCCACCAGCAGCACCCGGCGCTTGGTGGCCGCCAGAGACGCGGCAAGATTGACGCAGGTGGTGGTTTTGCCCACACCGCCTTTCTGATTGGTCACTGCAATCACGCGCGCCATGCTTTGCCTCCTGCTGTTGAGGGTTACCGGTGTCGTTCAGCCCGGGCGACGATCAGTAAATGCCGTTCACCGTCGGCTCCGGGGACGGTCAGGGAATGGCTGGATTCTACCTGCCAGTCCGCCGGAAGGGCAGCTACTTCATCATCCGGATACTGGCCTTTCATGGCAAGGAACTCGCCGTCATTCGCGAGCAGACCGCCGCACCAGGTCACCAGGTTTTCCAGCGCGGTAAAGGCCCGGCTGCTGATCTGGGAGAAGGGCTGATCGGGCTGGCAGTCTTCCGCCCGGCCGTGGATAACTTCAACGTTGTCCAGCCCGAGCTCAAGCACACACTGATTCAGGAATCGGGTTTTCTTGCCGTTGCTGTCCAGCAGGGTAAAGCGTTTTTCCGGGAACACAATGGCCAGCGGAATACCCGGCAGGCCGCCGCCGGCGCCCACATCCAGCAAATGGTCTGTGGTCACCCAGGGCAGGATGCTCAGACTGTCCAGCAACTGGCGGGAGACCATGACCCGCTCATCCCGCACGGCGGTCAGGTTGTAGGCCTTGTTCCACTTGTTCAGCAGAGCCAGAAAAGCCAGCAACTGTTGCTGCTGGCTGTCGGACAAAGACAGGTTCATGGCCGCGAGGCCGTCCCGAAGCTGGCCGGGCCACTGTGGATAACTCATCTCAGGCGCTCTGCTTTTTCAACAGGTCGCGCTTTTTCAGATGCACCAGAATCTGGCTGACCGCCGCCGGGGTCACCCCCTGGATACGGGACGCCTGAGCCACCGTTTCCGGGCGCACATCCTTGAGCTTCTGCTTGATTTCGTTGGACAGGCCACCGATGACGTCGTAATCCAGATCCAGCGGCAACGCGGTGTTCTCGTTCTTGCGTAGGCGCTCGATCTCATCCGCCTGCCGGGAGATGTAGCCTTCGTATTTGATCTCGATTTCCACCTGATCGGCTACGTTCGGGTCCTCCGCCCGTTCGGCCCCGATCTCGGCGATGTGATCGTAGACAATCTCCGGACGGCGCAGCAGCTCCGCCAGAGACTGGTCACGGGTCATCGGCTGTTTCAGGTAGCCATTGGCTCGCTCGCCCGCCTCGGTGTTCGGGTGGATGCGGGTGCTTTCCAGGCGGCTGCGCTCCCTGGCAATGCCTTCGCACTTGTCGCTGAACTTCTGCCAGCGCTCGTCATCCACCAGCCCCAGCTTGCGACCGGCTTCGGTCAGGCGCAGGTCGGCGTTGTCTTCCCGCAGGATAAGCCGGTATTCGGCGCGGCTGGTGAACATGCGGTACGGCTCCTGGGTGCCCATGGTGATCAGGTCGTCCACCAGTACGCCCAGGTAGGCTTCATCCCGGCGCGGGTACCACTCGTCTTTATCCTGGGCACGCAGCGAAGCGTTGATGCCCGCCAGCAAGCCCTGGGCACCGGCTTCTTCGTAACCGGTGGTGCCATTGATCTGGCCGGCAAAGTACAGGCCCTGGATAAACTTGGTTTCCAGGGTGTGGCGCAGGTCCTGCGGGTTCAGGTAGTCATACTCGATGGCGTAGCCCGGGCGCAGGATGTGGGCGTTCTCGAAACCCGGAATCGAGCGCACGGCCTTGAGCTGGATATCAAACGGCAGGCTGGTGGAAATACCATTCGGGTACAGCTCGTTGGTGGTCAGGCCTTCGGGCTCTACGAAAATCTGATGCGAATCCTTGTCGGCAAAGCGGTTGACCTTGTCCTCGATGGACGGGCAATAGCGCGGGCCCACGCCTTCGATGTTGCCAGCGAACATGGGCGAGCGGTCAAACCCACTGCGGATAATGTCGTGGGTTTCTTCGGTGGTGCGGGTCACGTAACAGCAGATCTGCTCCGGATGCTCATCACGGCTGCCGATAAACGACATCACCGGTGTCGGATCGTCTCCCCACTGCTGCTGCATCGCGGAGAAATCCACGGTGCGGGCATCAATGCGCGGCGGTGTTCCGGTTTTCAGGCGGCCGACGTTGAACGGCAGTTCCCGCAGGCGCTTGGCCAGGGCATTGGCCGGCGCATCACCGGCGCGACCACCGGCGTGATTCTGCATACCGATGTGGATAACCCCACCCAGGAAGGTACCGGTGGTCAGGACCACGGTCTTGGCGTTAAAGCGGATGCCGGTCTGGGTCACCACGCCCACCACCTGGTCGTTTTCCACAATCAGGTCATCGGCCGCCTGCTGGAACAGGGTCAGATTGGGCTGGTTTTCCAGCATATGGCGAATGGCGGCTTTGTACAGAATCCGGTCCGCCTGAGCGCGGGTAGCGCGCACCGCCGGGCCTTTACGGCTGTTCAGCACCCGGAACTGGATGCCAGCCTGGTCGGTGGCCCGGGCCATGGCGCCGCCCAGGGCGTCGATTTCCTTTACCAGATGGCTCTTGCCAATGCCACCGATGGCCGGGTTGCAGGACATCTGCCCCAGAGTCTCAATGTTATGGGTCAGCAGCAGGGTTTGCGAACCCATGCGCGCAGCCGCCAGGGCGGCTTCAGTACCGGCATGGCCACCACCAATGACAATGACATCGAAACGGGTCGGAAACTCCACACTACACCTCGGAAATCGGGGAAAAAATCAGGGCGGCGAGTATAACGCCTCGCCCGGTAAATTGCAGTCAGAATGTGCAAATTTTAACCAGCAACGAGGTGAATAAAAACCCTGGCGGCTGGCCTTGGCCGATGATCAGTGCGACGCCGCTCTCTGACAGGGTTCGTTCAGGATAAGGAAATTCCGAAAGTTTCAGGATTTCATAGCCTTGTCATACATTGTTCAAAAAAGTTTTCAAAAAGTTATCCACACAATTGATGCCTTCAATTACAGCCGAAAACGTCGGTAACTGTTTGTTAAATATAAATTTAATTAAATTACTCTGGCATTATTCGCAAATTATCCCAGTAATTATCCACAGCGTTTTTACCGAATGCCTATATACGGTGCAAAAAACCGGTACCCCTGAACGCAAGTGCACCAACAAAGGGCCAGTTTCCACGCAGGCTCGCCAGCGCGGTCGCTTGGCCCCGGTGTCAGGCGCCCAACCAGAGGTTTTGGCACAGAACTCGCTTGAGCCTGGAATGCAGTTTCTCAACCACGGCCAGGAAGGCTCGAACAGGCAGTACAAGGGTTCCTGACCATGAAGCGCGTTCTCAGACTTGCCGAGCACCGGCACCGCCCCTCTGGCAAAACCGCCAGCTTTATCGAACATCACGATTTCCGGTCGGTCTATCAACCCATTCTCAGCCCCACCCATCAGAAGATGGTCGACTACGAGGCACTGGTACGGGTTCGTCGTGGTAATCAGCCAGTGGCGCCGCCTTCGCTTTTCGAGCAGGCCAGCATTCAGGGCGTCACCTCGGAACTGGACCGGCACCTGCTGAACCTGCATCTGGAGAATTTCACCCAGGCCAACCTACCTATCTGGCTGTTTATCAATATCAACCCGGACACTCTGTTCCACCATAACGACTACCTGTCTGTACTGGCTGACCATTGCCATCAACTGGGTGTGCATCCGGAGAAAATCGTTCTGGAACTGGTGGAAACCGCCTCCCGGGACAGCGCCACGCTGCTGGAGTTCGTCCAGGAAGCCAAGGCCCGGGGGTTCCAGATCGCCATCGACGACTTTGGCATGGGTGATTCCAATTTTGAGCGCCTGTGGCGCATCAACCCGCTGATCGTGAAGATTGACCGCTCCCTGTTAATGAACGCCCAGGATCACAACCGCGCGCGATTACTGTTGAACAGCCTGGTCCGGATGATCCGGGAGAGTGGCAGCCTGGTGCTGATTGAAGGCATCGAGAACAATGCCCAGGCCCACATTGCGCTGGCCACCGAAGCGGATCTGCTGCAGGGCTTTCTGTTTGCCCGACCAGGGCAAGGGTCCGAAGAACTGACACAGACCGCCGAAACCGCGTTGCGACAGGTCATGTCGGAATCCGAACGCTGGTGTCAGAACGATTTCAGGACCCGCGAGACCTATCTCAAGCTGCTGAGATTCGAAATCATGGATGCCTGCCATGCCCTGGCCCGGGGCGAGGAATTTGATCGGGTCTGCCGGCCTCTGCTGCAAATGGAGGGCGTACGGCGATGCTTCCTGCTCGATCAAAAAGGGGTTCAGCAAGGTAGTCTGGCCCAATCCGGGGCTTCCCGGAATGCCGCATTCAACCCGCTGTATCAGTCCGCTGGCGCCTGCTGGAGCCATCGGGAATATTTCCGCAACGCCCTGGAGCGACCGCAACACATCAGCTGCAGTCGTCCCTACGTCGCCCTTCCGGACGCCCGACGAACCGTCACCCTGTCCACCGGCACCTCACTGGCCCAGGGCCACCGGATCTTCTGCGTGGATATCCATCCGGATGAGGTCCTGGACGGTCAGGTTCTGTTCCCGGACACCCTTTGATACCGGGATTTCACCCGGTCGGGTTCAGAAATCGTCCGCCTTGCGCTGTGGCACCGCCGCCGAACTGCTACCGCCGGATGGGCCCGCTGCCAGGCGTTCCAGCTCCTGCTCCACCGCGTTCGAGGATTTCGCAAAGCGGGCCAGAAGGTTGTACAAGACCGGGATAATGAACAGAGTCAGGGTGGTGGCGAAAATCAGGCCACCCAAGATCACCATGCCGATAGCCGCCCGGCTCTCGGCCCCGGCACCAGTGGCAATCACCAGCGGAACCGCCCCGAACACCGTAGATATGGTGGTCATCAGTACCGGACGGAAGCGCAGGCTGGCGCCTTCCAGAATGGCTTCTTTCACCTCGTAGCCCTTGTCCCGAAGCTGGTTGGCAAATTCCACGATCAAAATTCCGTTCTTGGCCATCAGTCCCAGCAGCATGATGATGCCAATCTGGCTGTAGATGTTCAGACTGATGCCCGACCAGGCCAGCGCGATCAGCGCACCGGTCACCGCCAGCGGCACCGACAGCATGATAATCAGCGGGTGGATCCAGCTCTCGAACTGGGCCGCCAGCACCAGGAACACGATAATAAACGCCAGCCCGAAGGTCAGGTAGATGGCCGCCGAGGAATCCTGGAATTCCTGGGACAGGCCCTTGTAACTGAGCCGGGCCTCCGGCGGCAGGTTATCCACAGCCAGGTTATTCAGGTAGGTCAGCGCTGAACCCAGGTCATAGCCCTCGGCCAGGGACGCACTCACCACCACCGCCGGCAGCCGGTCAATCCGGCGCAGATCCGGATTGGCCCCGATCTCTTCCACAGATACCAGAGCCTTGAGCGGAATCAGTTCCCCACCTGCCCGAGGCCGCAGGAAGATCTGCTCCATATCACCGGGCGTGGCCCGGTCGGCATCGTCCGCCTGGATAATGACGTCGTATTCCCGGCCCCGATCCAGATAGGTGGTTACCTGCCGGGAAGCGAGCATGGTCTGCAGGGTGAGGCCTACGTCTTCGATGGTGATATCCAGATCCGCTGCCCGGTCGCGGTCAATGTTGACCTTCAGTTCCGGCCGGGTCAGCTCAAAATCTGTGTCGACATTCAGCAGATTCGGGTTTTCCTTTGCCCGTTCAACGATCTCCTCACTCCAGGCCTGCACCGACTCGTAGTCGGGGCCGGCAATGACAAACTCCACTGGCTGATTGAAGCCGCGCTGGCCAAGCCCCGGCGGGTTAATGACACTGATCCGCACCCCGGAAATGTCAGACAGCTTGTCGCGAATCTCGGTGGTGACCTGCTGCTGCTTGATCTCCCGCTGTTCCCAGGGCACCAACCCCATGATCATGAAGGCATTGTCTTCTTCATCCCGGAATCCGACGATGGACAGGAAACGCTCGGCGATACCGTCATCCAGGTAGGGCAACAGTCGCTCTTCGGCCTGTTTGACAAAGTGATCGGTAAATTCGACGGTTGAGCCCCGGGGCGCGCTGACGGGCATGATGATTACGCCGCGGTCTTCGGTTGGGGCCAGTTCCTGGGGCAAACGGGGAAAAATCACCACCGCCACAATCAGCCCGACGATACCGAGCCCGAGCAACAGCCCGGGCTGGTTCAGGGAAAACCGCAGCATTCTCTGATAGCCGTGGGTGAGGCCGTTCAGGATGCGCTCACTGAAGGCCCAGAGCCGATGCCCCTCGGCACTTTCGGGACTGTGCCGGAGCCACTTGGAACAGAGCATCGGCGCCAGGGTCAGAGCGACCAGGCTGGAGACCACCACGGCGGCAGCCAGGGTGAAGCCAAATTCCGCAAACAACCGGCCCACGTTGCCGCCCATGAACGAGATGGGCACAAACACCGCCACCAGAGTCAGCGTGGTGGCGATCACCGCGAAAGCCACCTGCTTGGCGCCCCGGTAGGCCGCCAGCAACGGTGGTTCGCCTTCATCAATGCGACGCTGGATGTTCTCCAGCATGACAATGGCATCGTCCACCACCAGGCCGATGGCCAGAATGATGGCCAACAGGGTAAGTACGTTGATGGAAAAGCCCAGGAAACCCAGGCCGATAAACGCACCGATCACCGCCACCGGAATGGTGACCGCCGGAATCAGGGTTGCGCGCCAGGAGCGCAGGAACAGGAAAATAACCAGTATCACCAGCGATACCGCAATCGCCAGCGTGGTCAGAACCTCTTTGATCGAAGCCCGGATAAACACCGATTCGTCATAGCTCTCGGCAATACGCACTTCCGGCGGCAAGGTCTCGCGAATCTTCACCAGCTCCGCCTTCACCGCATCCGACACCGCTACCGTGTTGGCCTTGGACTGGCGGATTACCCCCATCCCGATAGCGGTTTCGCCATTGGCCCGCAAACGACCAACATCCGATTCCACCCCGACCTGAACATTGGCAACCTCGCCCAGGCGCAACAGGTCGTTGCCATCCCGGCGGATCACCAGATTGCGGAAATCTTCCACATTTGACAACCGCCCTTCCGCGCGCACGGTAAAGTTGCGGGTGGAGGAGTCCACTGAACCGGCCGGTAACTCCACGTTGTTCTGCCGCAGTGCCTGCTCCACCTCGGCAACGGTTATGTTGCGGGCCGCCAGGCGGGTGCGGTCGAGCCAGACCCGGATGGCGTAACGGCGTTCACCGCCAATCCGGACATCGGCAACACCGTCCAGAACCGATAACCGGTCTGCCAGAACCCGATCGGCAAAGTCACTGAGTTCGGCACTGTCCCAGACGTCACTGATCAGAGTTATCCACATCATTGGCCGGGCATCGGAATCGGCTTTTTGAACCACCGGGGGATCGGCCTCATCCGGCAACTGGTTCAGAACCCTGGACACCGCATCGCGTACGTCGTTGGCGGCAATGTCGACATCCCGGGAGGTATCAAATTCTATTGAGGTTCGGGATTCACCCTGTTCGGTTGAGGATTCGATGGAGCGAATGCCTTCAATGCCACTGATGGCCCCTTCAATCACCTGGGTAATCTGGGTGTCGACCACTTCCGCCGCAGCGCCGGTGTAATCGGTGGACACCGAAACCACCGGCGGATCAATATCCGGATACTCCCGAACCGGCAAGCCCAGCAAGGCGGCCACGCCGAATACGACAATCAGCAGGCTCAGAACGGTGGCAAACACCGGGCGTTTGATGGAGACATCGGACAGCACCATGGATCAGGACTCCACGGTCCGGGCAAACCGGTTTTCCGGAATCGCCTGGTCGTTACTCTGTACTTCAATGCGGTCGCCGGTACTCAGGCGATCCTGCCCGGTTACTACCACGGCATCGTCCAGGGTCAGGCCAGAGGTAATTTCCACCAGACCGGGCATGCGCGAACCGGTCGCCACCGATACCCGGCGTGCCACGCCGTCTTCGGCAACAAACACATACTTGTCGTCGCCACGAATCATCACTGCCTGCTCCGGAATCACCAGCCCTTCCCGTTCCTGCAGGGTCAGTGACGCCGACATGAACTGGCCCGGCCGCAGACGACCGTCCGGATTATCGATAAAGGCTCGCACCGACAGGGTTCGGCTCAATTCGCTGATGCGGGTGGCGAGTTCCACCAGCTCTCCCCGGAAGACCTCGTCTGGGAATGCCGGCGAGGAGGCAATCACCGATTGGCCTACCCGAACCTGGCCGACAAAACGTTCCGGAACCGCAAAACCCATTTCCATTCGATCGGTGGTGTCCAGCGTGGTAATGGTGGTGCCCGCTTGCAGATATGCCCCCACGCTGATGTCGCTCAGGCCCACCACACCGGAGAACGGCGCTTCAATGCGATGGTTTTCCAGCCGCACCCGGGCAGCCTGTCGCTGGGCTTCAGCCACACTCACGGCGGTGACCAGTTCATCCACCTGGGACTGGGACACGCTATTGTTGGAGCGCAAACGCTGGGCCCGCTCCAGTTGCCGCCTGGCATCGGCCAGCTGGGCTTCAATCACCTGGAGATCGGCACGGGCCTGACGATCGTCGAGACGTAACAGGACATCGCCCTGAGATACTTTCTGTCCGGGTTCGAGGTTGATCTGCACCACCCGACCGGTGACTTCGGTGGTCAGTTCCACGGCATTCAGTGCCTTGAGGTTGGCCACCGAACGAATCTCATCCCTGACCTGCTGCAATCTGGGCGCCACTGCACTGACTTTGCTGGCCCTCGGCTCCTCACCGGCCTGTTCTGTGGACGAGGAATCCATCGCCAAAAAGAACACCGCACTTCCGGCACCCGCTGCAACCAGTACCACCGCAATCAGCCATTGCTTCCACATGGGTATCGCAAACCTTTCCGAGTTCAGTTCTGCGGGACAGCCCCGCTTTCATGTTTCTGAATCACCAACACCACTTCACCCACATCGACACCCCACTTGCTCATGGTGGTCTGGTTGATCAGGGTGTCGGGAGTAACCAGGTACATCCAGTCGTCCATCCGGACATCGATCGTGCCATCGCCGTATGCCACCCGCAGGACATAATTCATGTGTATGGCGTTGCCCTGCCAGCGCATGGTGCCGGCTTCCACCACGTCGCCGGCGCTGGCGTGATAGCTGCCGTTGTCCGGTGTCAGCGTCCAGATCCGGGTCTGGACCTCGCCGTCGTTGAAACGGAACACCTCATCCAGCGTACCGACACCGTTTTCATCCCAACTGGCCACAATGTCTGCGTCGAAGGTACGGATAACCTGGCCGGCGTAGTCCTTGACCACCCCCCGGGCCGAAAGTTCGCCCCGGAAAAACTCCGAGGGCACCAGCTCCGGTGCCTGGCCCTGATAATCCTCCAGATTCGGCCCGGCACACCCTGCCAGCATCAGGGTCATTAACAGTATAAGAC
>Ga0209815_1001055_pt1 | contig 18949 bp, 19 predicted proteins | sample CoawatmetaG00DNA_FD_187507 | JGI IMG/M metagenome (GOLD analysis project Ga0209815, IMG submission 187507) | Marine microbial communities from the West Antarctic Peninsula - Coastal water metaG002-DNA (SPAdes) (version 2) | ecosystem: Environmental > Aquatic > Marine > Coastal ...
AGCCAGCGTCTTGTTCTTAGTTGGGCTCCAGTCTCTCCATTATTGGTAATGGTAATTGTATAAGCATAAGCATATTGACTGCTCACTAGATTTGACTGCTCTGGTAAGTAGGTTACTTCTACGTTTACTTCAATTTTGTTTTTCATAGTCATTCATCAAGGTTACAAAGTTTTCAGTACTAAGCATTTCAGCTCTTTGAGATAAATCGATTTCAGTTTGTGATTGATTTAATACAGATTTTAAACAATTTTTTAGTGTCTTTCTTCGCTGAGAGAAGGCAAGTTTTACTATTTCCTCTAAAGGTTTTGAATTTTTAACTAGCGGCTGCTCTCTCGTTTTAAGATAAAGTATAGCAGATTCGATTTTTGGCTGCGGCTCGAAAGATTCTTTTGGAACAACAAACATTAATTCAACCTCATAAAAAGCTTGCATCATAACGCTTAGACGCCCATAAGTCTTATTTCCTGGAGGCGCAACTATTCTATCAACCACCTCTTTTTGAAGCATAAAAGTCATATCAATAATCTGCTTTCTATAGCTAAGTAGATGAAACAATAAAGGTGAAGAAATATTGTATGGAAGGTTACCAATCACCCTAAGTTTATTAGGGATTTGACTAAAATCGAATGTTAGTGCGTCTGACTGATAGATGGTTAATTTTTCTTGCCCCTCTGATTCAAGCATAGAAACTAAATCTCGGTCAATTTCAATGACATTCAAATGGTTTAGATGTTCAATTAAAGGAAAAGTAATCGCACCTTTTCCTGGACCAATTTCTACAATACAGTCATCATTTTTTGGAGATATTGTTGAAATAATTTGGTTGATAATTCGATGATCAACTAAAAAGTTTTGTCCAAATCTTTTTCTAGGCTGGTGACGCATTGTTAGTTAAAGTCTTGAAGTAGGATAGTGCTGTATTAAAACTACCTAGGCTGATATTTCCAGTACCTGCTAGGTCTAAAGCTGTGCCATGATCAACAGAAGTGCGAATAAAAGGAAGACCTAAGGTTATATTGGCTGCATTTTTAAAGCCTTTTGCTTTTAATACAGGCAAACCTTGATCATGATACATTGCCAGAACTACATCAATATTTTTTAATGAGTCTGGCGTAAAGGCAGTGTCCGCTGGAACCGGGCCAATAAGATTAATACCACTCTTTTTAAGTGTATTTAGAGCAGGAATAATTGTTATTAATTCTTCATCCCCAAGATATCCATTTTCACCAGCATGTGGATTAAGACCACAAACAAGAATTGACGGATTCTCTACCCCTAGGTATTTAAAGTCATTATTAATTATGGTAATGACTTTTATAAGAGATTCTTTTGTAATATTTTTAGATACGTCTTTTAGAGCAAGATGAGTAGTAGCAAGAGCAACTTTAAGTTGGTCTGTTGCAAGAAGCATTACAGTTTTAGGGGTTTGAGTTAAATCAGCAAGATACTCAGTATGACCAATAAATTCAATTCCAGATTGGTTAATGATAGCCTTGTTAATAGGGCCAGTTAACATGCCGCTACAACTCTTATTGATGCAATCATTAGTTGCATGCCTAATCAATGATAATACGTAATCTGAATTATCAGGGTTTAGTTTCCCTGGCTCAACTTTTGATTTTGTTTTAATAGGAAAAATACTTAGTTCATTAGCTTTTCTTGTCTTATGCTCCTTTAGTGAGATAGGCAAGTTAAGAAGCTTTGCTCGATTGATTAATACATCAGGGTCACCATAAACTATAAGGTCTTCACTCCTCTCTTTTTGAGCGTATATGAGAGCTATATCAGGACCAATTCCAGAGGGCTCACCAGAAGTAAATGCAATAGACATAATTAAGTTAGTTTAATTTGGCTGAAGTAAATACAGTAAGGGTTGCTACAGAGCCAGATAGAATCATTCCCCATAGAATATCTGCAACTACTAGTTTGAGGCTAAAGATATTCATAGTTGCATAAACGGTTAGGTCGTAAGTTCCATAAGTTACTAATCCATAAAAAGCACCAATCATAAAGACATTGAAAAGCGTATTACTAAGATTAGGATTAATAACAAAGAAAATTAAGCCTAATAAGAAGATTATATAAAACATGATTGCAGGAGCAACTTTAAGCTCCATAAGAGACGCGATCTCTTGTTTGTACATCGGTGTTGCAACAAAATATATCCAAAATACATCAATAATGCAGAAAAATGCTAGCGCTATAAAGAATGTTTTAATCATAATATTATTATACTTTTTATCAAATTAAATAGTTATAAAAATCACAGAATGAGCTCTAAAAATTTTTAAGTTTTTATGAAACAAGCTCGCCTTTTGCTTGAAGGTCTGCATGATAAGAAGATCTCACCATGGGGCCGCTTGCAACTTGACTAAAGCCAAGATCATCTGCTATTTTTTTATATTTTTGAAATTGTTCTGGCGTAACGTATTCCTCAACTGCAAGGTGGTGTTTGCTTGGTTGCAGATATTGACCTAACGTTAACATATCAACATCATGAGATCTTAAGTCCTTTAGAACATCAATCACTTGCCTTTCAGTTTCACCGACACCAAGCATCAGTCCTGACTTTGTTTTAACAGAGGGATGTTTTTCTTTAAAGCTTTTAAGAAGATCTAACGACTGCTCATAGTCTGAGCCAGGACGAACTTTGGGATAAAGGCTGGGCACTGTCTCTAAATTATGATTAAAAACATCAGGCGGGCAGTCTTTGAAAATATCCAGGGCTTTTTCAACTCTTCCTCTAAAATCAGGCGTTAAAATTTCAATTTTTACTTTAGGAGTTTTGCTTCTAATAGCGTCAATACAATCTTTGAAGTGACCAGCGCCTCCATCTCTTAAGTCGTCCCGATCAACTGAGGTAATAACAACATACTTTAGTGACATTTTAGAAATAGTATCGGCTAAATGAACTGGCTCATCTGTATCTAAGGTTTTTGGTCTCCCATGAGCAACATCACAAAAAGGGCATCTTCTGGTACATATTTGACCCATAATCATGAATGTAGCAGTGCCATGGTTAAAGCATTCACTAAGGTTAGGGCACTGAGCTTCTTCGCAAACTGTAAATAGCTCTTGACTCCTTAATGTTTTTTTAAGTTCATTAACTTTTTTAGAGCCTGAATGTCTAATTCTTATCCAGCTTGGTTTTTTTAATGGTTTTCTCTCAGAATCAGGCTTAATCTTAAGTCTGCTAATTTTAGATTCGCCTTTTAGTGCTTTAATTTCAAGTTCTTGTAACATAGTTCATCAGGTAATTAGATAGGTTTAGTTTGATGTCATGAATATTGAGTGCATTATCCGTTAGATTGGACATTTGGGTAACATTTAAATCACTATAACCACAAGGGTTAATCAGATTATAAGGCGTGAGATCCATATCAATATTTAGGCTTAAACCGTGATAAGTTCTGCCTTGTTTAACTTTAAGGCCTAGCGCTGCAATTTTTGAGCCGTCAACATAAACTCCAGGAGCTCCCATAACTTTATGAGCTTTAATGGAGTAATCAGCCAATAAGTCAATTATGGATTGCTCAATAAGAGATACCATTTTTTTAATTCCAATTCCTAATCTCTTGATGTCAATCAGGCAGTAAATTATTAATTGACCTGGCCCATGATAGGTTATTTGACCGCCTCTATCGGACTGCACTACTAATATCTCAGTTTCTCTGAGAAGATGCTCTGGCTTTCCAGATAATCCTTGAGTAAATACGCTTTTATGTTCTAGTAGCCACAATTCATCTGGAGTTTCGATATTCCTGGCTTCAGTAAAAGATTTCATTTCACCCCATGTCTGGATGTAATCTGTAAAACCTTTATCACGTATTTTAACCATCAGATTTTATAAAAGATAGGAAACCAAAGGGGAGGATTGTAGTTCATGATTGATAGTATCAAGTTGTTTTCTACTTGTTGCAATAATCCTTACAGTTATTGAAACATATTTACCCTTAGAGCTTTTCTTAGTAGTGATTTGATTGTCATGAAGTTGACCAACATGACTTTCAACTATAGAACAAATAGTTTGTTTTAATTCAGGCTGATTTAACCCAAAAATCTTAATAGGGTAGTCACAGGGAAATTTAAAAATATCATCATTATCTTTACTCACAACTGAAATTTTACCCATTAAAGTTACTCGTACTTAATTGTTAAGAATAAAATATAATTCTAATATTAAAATTAAAAAGAGACTTGTAATGATAAATGACTTAGCTCCTAAAGAATTTCAAAATTATCTGAGTAATAATGATACTGTTCTTGTTGATGTTAGAGAGAAGTGGGAGTTAGATCTATGCAAAATTGAGGGGGCAATACACTGTCCCATGAGCACTATTGCCGAGTCATTTTCTGATCTTAATCCTGATGATAATATTGCAGTTTATTGCCATCATGGAGTGAGATCAATGCAGGTTGCAAATTTTCTAATTTCAAAAGACTTTCAATCTCTAGTTAATCTTCAGGGTGGAATTGATGCATGGTCCAGAGAAATTGACCCTTTAGTCGATAGATACTAAGCTTTTATTCCTAGTTATTTGTGATTAACTGTCTATAATTTATTTATTCCTTAATGCAGCAAAAAAATATGAATCTAATTGAGCAAATGTTTACCCTTCAAAAGCAGTTAAATGATGAGACAAATGGTGAGATATGGTTAACTGGTATTACTCGAGAGAATAGAAAAATTTCTTGGTATCGAGGAATCTACATGGAGGTAGCAGAGGCAATAGACTCTTTTAATTGGAAGCACTGGAAAAATATTAATGACCAGCCAGACTGGGACAATATCAGAGTTGAGTTAGTTGATATTTGGCATTTTATAATGTCTGAATCTATACGTATAGATGATCAAGAATATGCACATAGATATTTAAAACTTGAACCTAAAGGTGATTTTGATGTTGATATTCTGGTTAGCTCTTTAGAGGAAATGTTGAGCTTGTCTGTGGCTTCAAGTATCGACTCAAACACTAATAATATTCGCAAAATTACCGACTTATTTTTTACAATAATTTCTCATTTAGATATAGATGTTGAGAATTTATATAAGCGTTATATTGTTAAAAATCAGCTGAATACTTTTAGGCAGCAAAATGGCTATAAAGATGGTTCTTATGTAAAGAATTGGGATGGTGTTGAAGATAATGTAGTGGCATTTGAGATCATGAATTTAAACCCAACAATTACGCCATCTGATCTTTATAAAAAGTTAGATTCAAAATATTCTACAATCAAATAAATATGAAAACTAATTTAACTTCATCTTCAGTGAAGCTTACTGAGTTCAGTCATGGTGCAGGCTGTGGCTGTAAAATTTCTCCAAAGCTGTTAAAAGAAATTTTAGGCACCAATATTAGTAGTTTTGTAGATCCAAACTTATTGGTAGGTAATGAGTCGAGTGATGATGCTGCAGTCTTTGACTTAGGCGATGGCAGGGCGCTCATTAGTACTACAGATTTTTTTATGCCAATTGTAGACGACCCTTTTGACTTTGGAATGATCGCTGGTAGCAATGCTTTAAGTGATGTCTATGCGATGGGAGGTAGGCCATTAATGGCAATAGCAATATTTGGTTGGCCTATTAATAAACTCTCTGCAGATATCGGTGCAAAGGTAATAGAAGGTGGCCGTGAAATTTGTAGTCGAGCGGGTATTACATTGGCAGGCGGTCATAGCATTGATTCTCCAGAGCCAATATTTGGCCTCTCTGTTTCTGGAATTGTTGATATTGATGAACTGAAAAAAAATACAAGCGCTCAAGTTGGGGATACTATTTATTTAACAAAACCTCTAGGAATTGGAGTGTTGTCAACTGCGCAAAAAAAGAAAGTAGTGAGCTCTGATGATCACATTATGGCTGTAAAGCAAATGTGTGCACTAAATGATATTGGCTCTAAAGTTGCTAAAATTTCAGGTGTTAACGCTGTTACTGATGTCACGGGTTTTGGTTTAGCAGGGCATTTGTTAGAGGTATGCAGAGGAAGTAATGTTTCTGCAGAGATATATTTTGATAAATTGCCATTATTACCAAATATTTTAAAATATATCAATAAGGGATGTGTTCCAGGAGGCACTGAGAGAAATTTTGATAGTTATGGTGAGTCTATTTCCAAACTCACTGATTTAGAGAAATCAATTATTTGTGATCCTCAAACCAGTGGAGGTTTGCTGGTAACTGTTTCAAAAGAGGCAATGTCAGAGTTTAATAATCTACTAACTTCTAATAATATGAAACTTAATCCAATTGGAAAAATTATCAAAACTAGTGATAGTCCTGAGTCTATTGTCTTAAGATGAATAACCTCGAAGAAATTAATAATTTTTCGCAAATTTTTAAAGGCAGCATGCCCTTACTTGATATCAGAGCCCCCATTGAATTTGCTGAAGGCTCTTTTCCTGGTGCCTTAAATCAGCCTCTAATGACTAATGAAGAAAGACATCAAATTGGTATTTGCTATAAAGTCAAAGGCCAAGAGTCGGCAATTAAGTTGGGTCATGAACTTGTAAAAGGGTCATTAAAAGAGCAAAGAATAGGCAATTGGCTTGATTTTGTTAATAAACATCCTAACGGAGCGCTTTATTGTTTTAGAGGTGGATTACGCTCAAAAATTGCTCAAGAGTGGATTTATGAACAATCAGGAATCTCTTTTCCTCGAATACAAGGAGGTTATAAAGCTCTTAGATCATTTCTAATTGATGAGATGAGTCGTATTACAAATGAGAAGAAGTTCTTAGTTTTAGGTGGTCAAACGGGTTGTGGAAAAACATTGTTATTAAATGAACTTGATAATAGTATAGATCTTGAAGGATTTGCAAATCATAGAGGCTCTGCTTTTGGTAATGATGTAACGCCACAGCCCAGACAAATCGACTTTGAAAATAAGCTAACTATAGAGTTAATTAAAAAAGAAATTTATAATGTATTTTTAATAGAAGATGAGGGTAATAATATTGGCATGATTCATATGCCAGATGTTATAAAAAATAAAGCACGCCAGTCTGATATTATTATCTTAAATGCCAGCCTTGAAGAGAGATTAAATATTAGTTTAAAATCTTATGTTATTGATATGGCTCAAAAATTTAGTGAATTACATGGCGATTTTGGGTTTGAGCAGTATTCAAACTACTGGCTAAATAGCCTCGCAAAAATTCAAAAAAGATTAGGTGGAGATAGATATAATATTCTTCTAAAGCAATTAAATTTAGCACTAATTAATCATCAAAAAAATGAAGATTTAAGTGATTATTTGCCTCTTATTGAGTCGCTTTTAGTTGATTATTACGACCCAATGTATAACTATCAAATTGACCAGAAAAAACAAAGAATAGTCTTTCGAGGCAATTATAAGGAAGTCACTAGTTATCTTAAAGAAGGTTAGGGTTTAGAGGTAATTTTTATATCAGTTATTGGTCTTGATCTACATGCAAGGATTTCGCCTGGGGACAATGGAACAAGACAATCTTGATGGATAACATCGCCTTTCACAAGCTTTAATATGCAGCTACCACAATGCCCTTGTCTGCAGTTAAAATTTACTAAAACGTTGTTAGCTTCAAGCTCAGTTAATATTGATTCGTCACCGTATACATAAAGTGACTCTGTTTTTCCATTTATATTATCAACATCAATTTTAAACATTTAATAAGTAACATTTAGAGCTTAAAATCATCAAAATCTTGATCTTCAGCATCAATTGTATTGTCAATGGCACTAACCAAATATGAGGTAATTTCAGTTTCTTGAGGAGCAACTTGAACATTGTCTGAATCTAGCCAATGGTTGAGCCACGGAAGAGGGTTAGTTGTTTGCTCAAAGATTGGCTGCATATTCAATGCTGCCATACGATTATTGGTAATATACTCAAGATATTGTTTAAGAATCGCAGCATTAAGACCAATCATCGAGCCATCACGAAATAGATATTCTGCCCACTCTTTTTCTTGATTTGCACCGTCTTTAAACATCTCTATGACTTCAGCTTCGCACTCAATAGCTATTGCTTGCATATCTGGATCATCTTTACCATCACGCATCAAATTTAACATATGCTGAGTTCCAGTAAGATGAAGCGCTTCATCACGAGCAATTAGTTTAATAATTTTTGCATTACCTTCCATTACCTTTCTTTCTGCAAAAGCAAAAGAGCACGCAAAACTAACATAAAACCGAATTGCTTCTAAAATATTAACTGACATAATTGTTAAATAAACTAGGCGTTTGAGGGAATATAAATTGATATTAATTGACTCACCGTTAATCAGGTGTTCACCCTCACCATGAAGCAAGTAAGCTTGAGAATGCTTAATTAATTTATCATAGTACTTAGATACACTGGTCGCTCGCTGGATAATTTCATCCGTTTTCATTATTTCATCAAAAACAACACCAGGTTCATTCATAATTGCTCTAATAATATGAGTATAAGAGCGAGAATGAATCGTTTCTGAGAATGCCCAAGTTTCAATCCAGTTTTCTAACTCAGGTAGCGAAACAATAGGCAAAAACGCTATGTTAGGCGATCGTCCTTGAACAGAATCTAGCAGTATTTGATACTGAAGATTGGATATGAAAATATGTTTTTCATTGGGCAGTAACTTACTAAAGTCAATCTTATCCTTTGACACATCAATTTCTTCAGGACGCCAAAAGAAAGAAAGTTGCTTTTCAGTTAGTTTTTCAAATATTTCGAACTTTTGTTGATCAAAACGAGCAACGTTGACAGACTCCCCAAAGAACATTGGCTCTTTTAAGGTATCGTTTATTTCTTGATTAAAAATACTATAAGACATAATTATATTTTAGAGTTTGCAAACACCATCTTCGCAATCATCGTCTCCTTGTTTACTGTTGTTTTGATCGTCGCTAGCACCATCTCTTGTTGTATGATAATAAAGCGTTTTAATTCCATATTTATAAGCCTTAAGCAAATCCATTAAGAATAACTTCATTGGAACTCTGTTTCCCTCAAATTGAGAAGGATCATAGTGAGTATTAGTTGAGATTGACTGGTCAACAAATTTTTGCATAATTGCACACAACTGAAGATAACCTTCGTTGTCCTTTATATCCCAAAGAAGTTCATATTTTTTATGAAGTTTTTCATATTCAGGAACAACTTGTTTCAATATTCCATCTTTTGATTGTTTTACTGACACAAAGCCCCTAGGAGGTTCAATTCCATTTGTAGAATTCGAAATTTGAGATGAGCTTTCACACGGCATTAACGCTGTTAAAGTTGAATTTCTAAGACCTTTAGACTTAATATTTTTTCTAAGTGTATCCCAGTCCAACTCAAGCTTTGTAGTGCAAAATGCATCAATATCTTTTTTATAACTATCAATAGGCATTATGCCACTTGCATATTGTGTTTCAGAGAAAAGAGGGCAGGGTCCAAGTTCTTCTGCAAGCTTATTTGAAGCCTTTAGAGAGTAATATTGTAAAGCCTCAAAGGTCTTATGTATTAAATCATTTCCAGAGCCATCTGAATATTTAGCATCATTTTTAGCTAAATAGTATGCTAAGTTTGTTACGCCAATACCAAGAGTACGTCGGTTGTTACTAGCAATTTCAGCTGCCTTAAGAGGGTAGTCTTGATAATCAAGTAATGCATCTAAAGAGCGAACAATAATTTCAGTAATATCTTCAAGTTCATCAAGGCTATCTAAAGCACCTAGATTAACTGCAGAAAGTGTGCAAAGAGCAACCTCACCTTTTTCATCTTGAACTGAAAATAAAGGTTTTGTTGGCAGGGTAATTTCCATACACAAGTTTGATTGTCTGACTGGTGCATGTTCTGGATTAAACGCACCATGAGTATTACAATGATCAACATTTTGAAGATAAATACGACCAGTGTTTGCTCTTTCTTTCATAAACATTGCAAATAATTCACGCGCTTTAATCGTCTCCTTGCGGATTGAATCATCACTTTCATATTTCTCATAAAGCTTTTTAAATTTACTCTGATCTGCAAAAAATGATTCATATAAACCAGGCACATCATTTGGTGAGAATAGTGTGATATCAGAATCTTTAAGAAAGCGTTCGTACATCAATCCATTAAATTGAACACCATAATCAAGATGTCTAATTCTATTTTCATCAGTACCAGTATTATTTTTAAGTACTAATAGGGCTTCAACTTCAAGGTGCCATAAGGGATAAAATAATGTTGCAGCACCACCTCTAACACCACCTTGTGAACATGATTTAACAGCAGTATGAAAGTGTTTAAAGAAAGGTATACACCCAGTATGAGTTGCTTCTCCACCTCTAATTGGGCTTCCTATTGCTCTAATTTTTCCAGCATTAATACCAATTCCAGCGCGCTGAGAAACGTACTTAACTATTGCGCCAGATGCAGCACTAATTGAATCTAAATCATCATCTGCCTCAATCAGGACACAAGATGAAAATTGACGCGTAGGAGTTCTTACTCCAGCCATAATTGGCGTAGGTAAAGAAATTTTAAAGTTAGAAGAGGCATCATAAAAGCGTTTTACAATATCAACTCTAGCTTTACCTTTGTACTCCTGGAATAAACACATTCCTACAAGCATGTATAACATTTGAGGTGATTCATGAATATCACCAGTAACTCGGTTCTGAACTAAATATTTTCCTTCTAATTGCTTAACAGCAGCATAAGAAAACTTCATATCACGCCAATGATCAATATAATTGTTAAGATCTTCAAACTCTGCCGCATTATATTTTTCAAGTATATCTTTGTCGTATATACCAGATTTAGTCAGTTTTGTTACGTGGTCAATGAGAGTAGGCGGAGTAAAAGATTTATAGGCTTTTTTCCTTAAATGAAAAATAGCTAATCGAGCTGCCAAATATTGATAATCAGGAACATCAGTAGAAATTAAGTCTGCTGCAGACTTAATAATTGTTTCATGAATATCTTCAGTTCGAATGCCATCAAAAAAAGCTAATTGAGCATTAATTTCAACTTGTGAAACTGAAATATTATTAAGGTCTTGTGAGGCCCAATGAACAACACGGTGGATTTTTTCAAGGTCAATTGACTCTTTTGAACCATCTCTTTTGGTAACTAATATTTCTTGATCGACTGCATTGTCTTTTACAGCCTGTATTTCTTGACCCAAACCCTACTCCTGAAAGATGCACTACATTTAGTGCTTACGGAGATAAATATACACTAAATATAGAATATAAATAATATAGATATAAGATTATTAAATGGAATTAGGATAAAAAGGAGCTAAGTATTTGAAAAAAAACAAGAAATTAGCTATAAAAGAATCAAAAAAAAAATAAACTTAAGACTTAAATCTAGATACAAAAATTCCAGAAATAATAAGAAGTAAAGCCAATAAATTACTCAAAAGAATATCTTCGCCAAGTAACAAAGCTCCAAGGAAAAAAGCAACAACAGGGATTAAATAATTAATATTGGAAAGGAATGTAGCTCCAGCAGAATTAATAATAATAAAATAAACGAGAGCGGCAAGTCCAGTAGGAAGTATTCCAAGAAGAATGAGGCTAGCACCACTTAACAATGGCACGTTAGAAAAATCAATAAAGAAAATACCTGGCCATATGAAAAATGAAAGAGTACTGGCAATCAAAAGTACGCAAGCACTTGATACAATAGGATCATAAGAGGGTAGGCGGGAAGCAATAATAGTATTTACTCCATAGGCACATGCTGCAGCTAAAACCAGTAAGATACCAAAAAAAGTGTTGGAGCCATCACTAAGTGAAGGACTTAATATAAATAAAACACCAGATATCCCAATAACAAAACCCAATATCTTGTATCTAGTCAGTTTATCGTTAGGTAGAAAGAAATGTGCAAGAACAAGTGTAACTAACGGCATAATAGCCATCAATAATCCAGCCATGCCAGAAGTAATTGTTACTTGTCCCGTAGCAATTAAGAGATAAGGCAAAATATTACCAATTACAGCATAAACAATAAAATGTAGCCAGGGCGTAATAGATCTTGGAAATTTCTTGCCGTAAAAGAAGGCAACTAACATCATAGTAATTGCTCCAATAAATAATCTATAACCTACAACCTGTTCAGGAGAAAAAAATAATAATGAGCGATCAATTAAAAGAAATGATGAACCCCACATTAATACGAGCAATCCTAAAAGTGAATAATTTCTTTTGTTTGCTGACATATTGAAGATAAAGGGACCAAGAAAAAAAATAAGAAAAAACCTGAAATAGCAGGGGGACTAAGGATGACATTATCCACAGTAACTAGATCTAAGGTAATTGATGTTTAATATCCACTATATATTATTTACTTAACATAATATAAATTATACGAAGTTTATAGGAGACAAGCATACATAAATAACTTTAAAAACACTAAATATAGAACTTAATGTATAAAAATCAATGCGTTACATAATGGACTCGAAATTTGAGCGTGTAGGCTACATTTACTGTTAATAGAACAAAGTGCCTAGAAAAAAGGAAAAAGTCTAAAATATAGACAATATAGAAGTAGGGGATAGAAATAGAGTAAATTAAGGCAATAGACCATTCAAAAGACTTAATATTCCTTTATTCCTTTATTCCTTTATTCTTTTTTTAACAAACTTGCCAGTTAGTCTATATTTTTGACTTGGACTCTTCGGTCTATCTGGAATTGTTAATTCTAAGAAGTTTTGATCAAGGAGTGGATTAATGATTGCTATTTTAAATTTTGATTTATTTGATCTCTTTAAAATTTTCATTAGTTCTAGTGCACTACTTTCTGTTTTACATTTTTTTAGAATTTTTAGATGGTCCCTACTTAGTCCCTTCTTAGTCCCTATAGTCTCATTATTACTTTCAGGGCTGTATAAAAGAGATAACTGCTCAACCTCTTGACCAATTTTTTTACTTCTCTTTATATCCTTAGTCCAGTCTGCAGATTGCGTAACTTCTGAAGGCTCGTAAGGCTGTTCTTTCTTTAGGAAACTAAACATTTATCAATTAGTAGGTTAGTTAATAGTCTTCTCAGTTAAATTATATAACTAGAAGGTTATGTAGATGTTACTATCTTGTTAATTAGGGGATTAATGTTTGTATTTGACTCTTTTAAAGCTCCATATAGGTGCTAGTTTAATGAGTTAGTATTTGATCTAAAAATAATTGCAATCTATCAGATTCCGCGTTATTAAAGAAGTTTTCAGGATCATTTTCTTCTACTATCTGTCCTTCATCCATAAAAATTATTCTTTGCGCCACTTTCTTTGCAAAGCCCATTTCATGTGTTACGCAGATCATAGTAATACCCTCTTCAGCTAACTCAACCATCACGTCTAATACTTCTGATATCATTTCAGGATCTAGAGCAGAAGTAGGCTCATCAAATAACATTATCTTTGGCGAGGTACATAGTGATCTAGCAATCGCCACTCGCTGCTGCTGACCTCCACTGAGTTGATTTGGATATTTTTCAGCTTGGTCTCTAATACCTACCCTATCTAACAGGTTTAATGCTTTTTCTTTTGCTTCTTGCTTAGTCTCATTATGTACCCATATAGGGGCTAAGGTAAGATTGTCTATGATTGTTAAATGTGGGAATAAGTTAAAGTGTTGGAACACCATAGATACTTCACTTCTAATTTTTCTTATTTTTTGTACATCATCTGTAAGTTCAGTACCATCAACCAGTATTCGTCCTTCTTGAAATTTCTCTAAAAAGTTAACACATCTGATAAGTGTAGATTTTCCACTTCCTGAGGGCCCACATACAACAATGATTTCACCTTCTTTTACATTTAAGTTAATATTTTTTAGCGCGTGGAAATCCCCATACCATTTGTTTAGTTCACTAATTTCAATAATATTTTCTTTTTTCATAGTGTTTCGCCTAATTAATTTTTATTTTCTGTATTAAAACGTAATTCTAATTTTTTAGAATATCTTGACATAGTGTAAAGCATTACCCACAAAACCATTGCAACAAATACGTATCCTTCTAAATGTCTGCCTAACCACTCTTTATCTGCAGCCGCACCAGTTACTACAGCTAAGAAATCCATTAGTCCAATAATTAGCACTAATGTTGTGTCTTTAAATAATGAAATTGACGATCCAACAATATTAGGAATTGAAATTTTTAGTGCTTGTGGGAGAACAATAAGTATATTTTTTTGAAAGTAGCTTAACCCAATAGCATCTGCAGCCTCATATTGTCCTTTTGGAATTGCCTGGAGCCCTCCCCTGACTACTTCAGCCATATAAGCTGCTTGAAATAGAGTTATGGCAATTAGCGCTCTTACAAGCTTATCCATACTTATACCAGCGTCAAAAAATAATGGTAATACATTAGAAGCCATAAAAAGAATAGTGATCAATGGCACCGCTCGAATAAATTCAATATAGATTACTGAAAAAAATCTAACTGTGGATAATTCTGACTGCCTTCCTAATGCTAAAAGAACACCTAAAGGAAATGAAATAATAATTCCAAATGATGCTATGATCAAAGTTAACATTAGACCACCTAGCTTGTAAGTTTCAACTACTGGAATTATTCCAAAGCCTCCTAATAATAAAAAGTAGGATATGATAGGATATAAAATTATGAAAGATAATAATATCTTATTCTTATGCTTTAAACTTTTAATTAGCTTAGCACTAATAAATAAAAGAGCTGTGATTGCGAATACAGCATTAGGCCGCCAAAGCTCTTCACGTGGATAAAAGCCGTATATAAACATATCAAATTTCTCATATATGAAAGGCCAACACGCTGCACTCCTCCCACAGTTTGAGTTAGTTGCCATTTCTTCACTAAATTGGATATTAAATCCAAAGATATTAACTGTTCCAAAACTGAAGTTAGCGCTGATTAAAAGCCAATTCAGTAAGGGTGGGAGACAAATATAAAGGAGATATAACGAAATAGCAGTTAGTACACTATTTGTCCAAGTAGAGAAGAGATTTTCTTTCAGCCATAATAATGCTCCAATTTGAGATTTAGGAGGTATTCTAGTGTCTTGTAGTTCATTTATAGGCATTTATCGACCCTGTATAGCCATTTTTTTATTGACATAATTTAATAAAACTGAAATTAAAAGTGAAATTACAAGATAAACGAGCATAACCATTGTTAGAATTTCAATAGCCTGCCCTACCTGGTTTAAAACTGTTCCTCCAAATGCAGACATCAGCTCTGGATAGCCAATAGCCGCTGCAAGAGATGAGTTTTTAGTTAAGTTTAAGTATTGATTAATTGTTGGAGGAATTGCAACTCTCAAGGCTTGTGGTAATACAACTAGTTTAAGTGCTTGAGTTTTAGTTAATCCTATTGCAGCAGCAGCCTCCTTTTGACCTTTATCAACCGCTTCAATTCCAGAACGAATTGCTTCAGCAATATAAGTCGCTGTATAGACGCTTAATGCAAGAGTAAGAGCTACAAACTCTGGAACAATAGCTAAGCCTCCTTTTAAGTTAAATTTACCCAGTACTGCATAATCAAATTGAAGGGGTGAGCCAAGCAATAGGAAAACAATTATAGGAAGTACAATAATTAATCCTAATGAGTATCCAAATGTATTAGTTTGGCGCCCTGTCTCGTCCTGTTTTCTTTTAAAGTAGCGTTTTAAATAAATAGCTGAAGCAACAGCAATAATAAAAGTAATAAAAACCCATAGAAATCCTTCTTGTGGGACCGGGTTTGGTAAATAAAAACCACGATTATTTATAAAAATAAAATCCAAAAAAGATATGCTCTTTTTTGGGTGAGGCAATGCATTTAAGAAGATGTTATACCAAAATAAGATTTGTAATAGAATTGGAATATTTCTAAAAAGCTCAATGTATGCATTAGAAAGTCTAGAAATTAAGTAATTAGTTGATAACCTTGCAATACCAATCAACAGTCCCAGAATAGTGGAGAGAATTATGCCAACTCCTGCACAAACAAGGGTATTAATGATTGCTACATAAAAAACCTCAAGATTGGTAGAATTTGGAGAAAAATTGACAATATAACTGCCAAGAAAAGGGAGGATATCAAAGCCAGATCGGCCATCAAGAAAGGTAAAGCCAGATACAATTCCCCTAGCCTCAATATTCTCATTTAGATTTTGTATCATCACATAAAATAAACTAAAAATAATTACTACTGTGGATACTTGAATGAGCAGGGCTCTTACTTCATTATTATAGATTAACTCTTTAAAACTGAGATTTTTCAAATTAGAAAATTTACTAAAAGATTTCATAAATTTTTTATTAAATTCATATTATGTTAAATGAGGGTTTTTAACCAAAAGGCAATAAAAAACCAGCCTGCTAAAGTATAGCAGGCTGGTTTAAGTTTTTATAGATATTTACTTACTTATCTAAATGCTGGAGCGTAAAGGATTCCACCTTTTGTCCACAATTGGTTAGGACCACGAGAAAGGCCAATTGGCGTATTTACACCAATGTTTCTCTCAAAGCTTTCACCGTAGTTACCTACTTGCTTAATAATATCATAAGACCAGCTAGGGTTTAAATGAAGGTATTCATGAGTCTGTGATGCACGACCTGCAATACGCTCAATAGTAGGGTTAGTTGTAACTGTATCAATATTTGAACTTGTTACACCACTCTCTTCAGCTTGAATCATAGCAATTAGAGTCCATTTAACAATATTGAACCACTCATCATCACCTTGACGAACAACTGGGCCTAAAGGCTCTTTAGAGATAACGTTACCGAGAATTACAGCAGCATCAGGATCATCCATAGCAGCACGTAGTGAAGCTAATTGAGAAACGTCAGATGTTAATACATCACAACGACCAGCAAGGAATCCATCAAGTGACTGTGCACTTGTTTCAACAACAACTGAATCATAAGAGATACCATTAGCACCAGCCCAATCAGCTAGGTTAAGTTCTGTAGTTGTTCCAGCTTGAATACAAACAGAAGCTCCACTCATTTCCATTGCATCAGTAACACCTAGAGATTTCATAACCATAAAGCCTTGACCATCATAGTAATTAACACCGGCAAAGTTTAAGCCAAGAGATGCATCACGTTGCATAGTCCATGTTGTGTTTCTATAAAGTACATCGATCTCACCAGACTGAAGAGCAGTAAATCTTTCTTTAGCTGTTAAAGGGACATACTTAACTTTAGAAGCATCACCAAGAACTGCTGCAGCTACTGAGCGGCAACCATCAACGTCAATTCCAGTCCAAGTACCAGTTGAATCTGGAGCAGAAAATCCAGTTACACCAGTTGTAACACCACAGTGAAGCTCACCACGGTCTAATACATCAGCTAAAGTACCTGCTTGAACAGCAAAAGAGCCTGCAACAAGGACTGAAGCTAAAGATAATTTTAATAATTGTTTCATTTTTTTCTCCATTAGAGTTTTATTAAAGTATAAAAATCCTTCACAAAGGAAATGAGGATTACTTAAATTTTATCACTACTTGGCAACATGTTGCTATTTATTTTTAAAATCAATTTCCCTCTATAAGGCTTGTTAAATCAGGGAATTAATAGGATTATTATTTAATTTAATGTAACTATTTTAATGTAGCTTTATTGAATTTAATTCAAATTTATAGGCCATCATAATGCTTAATTTTTTTAGTGAAATAGACTGTAAATAATTAATTAGATCTTTAGAATATTATATTTTATATTTTCAATTTATATCTATAAAACAATGACTTGAATACATTTTAGTTAATAAATACATGCCTTTTTAATGCCTTTATTTATTAATTATAGGTATTTTATAACTGTAGTGGTATAAAATAACTAATATATACTTCAACTAACTAATGATAGTGAATAAAAAAACAACTGAATACCTTGCTCTAGTGCGGGAGAAAACTGGCTTCTCTGATTATAAAATTGCTAAGGAGTATGATATAAATCAATCCAATCTTAGTAAATATAGCTCAGGTAAGGCAGCTTTAAGTGAAACACATGCCTGGTTATTTGCTAATATTCTTGAACTAGATCCATCAGAAGTTGTTGCAAATACTAAGTATGAACATGCCATCAATACTGGAAATAACTTGAAGGCTATATTTTGGCAGGAACAGCTTAATAAAATATTTTCTGAGTCAGAGTTAATTAAAATCCAAATCTGTCAATTTAACCCCGTTGTTGGCGATATCAAGATGAATGCCTTGAGAATGCTAGATTTGATTAATGAGGCTCATGAAATTGGAGCTCATTTAATTGTTTTTCCAGAATTGGCAATTACTGGCTATCCTCCAGAAGACCTGTTATTTAGAGATGGATTTATTAAGCAAGTTAATAATGAGATCAGTAATTTATGCAATCAAGTTCCCTCAGCTATAACCATTTTATTTGGCGCACCAAGTCAATCAAATGACTCTCTTTTTAATAGTGCTTATTGCATTCAAAGCAATCGGGTCATTCATATCTACAACAAACAAGAGTTACCTAATTATGGAGTATTTGATGAAAAACGCTACTTTACTTCTGGTGATGAGTCATTTGTATTTGAGTGTCAACAAACTAAAGTTGGTGTTTTAATTTGTGAAGATCAGTGGGTTGATGGGCCAATAGATAGATTGTGTCAATCTAATGTTGATGTAATAGTTTCGCTGAACGCGTCACCCTTTCAAATAGACAAACAAAATCAGCGTATAGATATCTGTAAGCACTTCGCTTTGAAGTTTGATCTTTCATTTATTTACGTTAATATGGTTGGAGGCCAAGATGAAGTTGTATTTGATGGCAATTCTTTTGTAATAGATAACCTCGGAGAGCTTACTGTTCAGCTTCCTGCATTTAAAGAGCTTTCTTCACTTCATAACAGTAATGTTTACTTGCCTTCTATTTTAACTGAAGAAGAGTCTATTTATTCTGCACTTGTTTTAGCGACAAGAGATTATATTCAAAAGAACTCCTTTGGAGGCGCCTTAATTGGCTTGTCAGGAGGTATTGATTCAGCTTTGACTCTTGCTATCGCCGCTGATG
>Ga0209815_1001059_pt1 | contig 18927 bp, 37 predicted proteins | sample CoawatmetaG00DNA_FD_187507 | JGI IMG/M metagenome (GOLD analysis project Ga0209815, IMG submission 187507) | Marine microbial communities from the West Antarctic Peninsula - Coastal water metaG002-DNA (SPAdes) (version 2) | ecosystem: Environmental > Aquatic > Marine > Coastal ...
GTTGTGTCACTCATGATTCGTTCCTGGGTTGGTTAGTTTGGCGGCTAAGTTCCAAGCCATGTAGGCACAGGTGAAGGCAGCTACTGCTTCTCCACCGTGAAACTTACCGATATATGCTTCAAGTTCTTTTAGATCTTTGGGGGTGTGGACGATGCCCACGGGTTGAAGTAGAACGGTTGTGTCACTCATGATTAGTACTCCGAGGGAAGCATGTGGGTGTAAGCGCCTAGCTCGTTTTTAACAGACCATATGGTGATCTCTCCTTCGGGGAAGTCGGTGAATTCAATACGCTGCGTGCGCAGTGGTTCGTCGTTCCCGTCAGTAAGCGCTAGGGTAGCGCCGTCTTCTGTAACAGTTAGTGTAGTCACGACCATGTCGTCGCTAATCTCCAGTAGATGACTGCTTATAGCGTCAAATAACCAGTATGCTTGGGCTTTTTCTGCTACGTATTCACATCCTTCCGTTAACACATCGTTAAAGAGTGATGACCAGCGCGTGAATGTTGCGCTGCCGTAGAATTGTTCGAGGTCAAGTGCTGTTTGGTTCATGATTAGTGTCTTCCTTGGTGAGTGGCGATCCATTGTTCCGTAAAGTCTTTTTCGATCGCGATTTTTGTGGTTAAGATTATTTCTGATACTTCTTTGCCACTGATTTTTTCTTCGTTTCTAGGTTCTAATGAAAATGCGTCAGCAAGTGTTTGTAATACAAAAAGCATGTTGTCTAATGGGATTACAATAGATGTGTTTTCGTCGTTCATGGTTCGTCTCCTTGTTTAGTTGAATTTAGCGTGGGGTTCGTAATCTGATGACGCTATAACTGCTGTCATTGCAGCTACATCGTGGTCTTGCACGACTAGCTCGTAGCAGCTTTTAGCTTGCTCTTCGCTCTCAAATACTTCCCAGTAATCTTTAGATGATGATTTATGTTTAATGAAGTCTGTCCAGACTACGATCCATGATCTGTTCATGATTCGTTTCCTTGTTTAGTTGGGGGTAGGGCAGTAGCCCATGCCGGCAGTAGTTGTGTACTGAGTTTGATTTCCCCAGCCTGACTTCCATTGACATATAACATCGCCTGATGGTAGTTTTTGTTCGGAGATCTTTGTCCACCAAGCTGCGTTGGCGGTGCTTGCGAAAGTTACGAGTGCTGCTATTAATAGATATTTTTTCATGGGTGTATCCTCTCTTCTGCGATATCAAGCATGTTGTCTAGTAGGTTTATAAGCCCTATGAGTTCTTCGCTTGGGTTTATAAATTCTAGGAGTTTGTTGCGCTGCCTACGCAGCAGGGTTACGTCTACGTTCTTGATTAATAAGTTCATGATTCGTCCTCAATAGGTTCGTTAGTTTCGTAGCTTGGGTCGTATAAAACGTCCTTTCGAAATGTTGCGAGTTTGGCGTGTACACAAACGTCGCATACTTTGCATAGATAGATTCCGCGAGCGTCGTACTCGTCCCAGGTGCCTTGGCTTTCGTGCATGCAATACTGTAAGTCGCTCATGAGTGTGTGTGTCCATCGGGTTCGATGCCTAGCCACATGCCAGACCAGTGGACCATTGCGCAGTTAGAGCCCACGCATACTGTTCTACGGAATGCTAAGTAGCTCTTGCTCTGGTTGTTTCTGGTCCAGACACGTTTGAGGGAGGTTTGTTGTTCTTTGCTAAGTTTCATGATTCACGCTCCTCTAAGTCATCATCGTTTATGCTTTCTGCAAGGTATGAATAGTCGAAGTTTGAGTTCTCGAAGAATAGCTTGACGCTACCGTCATCGTTGAGTAACTCGTTACCGTCCTCGTCAACTTTGTAGAACTGTATGTCCCACACTGCGATTGAATAGTTGTTCATGCCACCTCCAGTTGGGCATTAACTTTGTTATATATGCCCTCGCAAAAGGGGTTAGCGGAAAGATCACTTATCAGGATCATTGGGTCACCATCAGACCCGTTGTCGTAGATCAGGTAAAACCAGCCTAGACTCTCGCCGTCCTTATCGATTGGGACAACGACATCTTCTCCAGAGCTGGACATAGCCTCAAGGATCTCTGGCAGGTTGCTTGATTTCTCAAGGCAGTCATCTTCGCCATCGTTGATTGTGATAGTGCATTCAGCGGCCAGTAGCTCATTGATCAAGCACTGAGCTGCAACTCTTTCATCCATGTTGCAGTTTTCAGGTAGATTAGTAATTAAGTTCATGCTGTCACCTCCTGCTGAGATTTAAGGCGATCAATGATCTTGCCCATTCGGATGATTTCACCTCTAGCCCATGCGTTGTCGCCACCGCCCTCCAGAATCGCTACAAGCATTAAGGCTGTTTGTTCCCAGCTTGGCGTCATGTCTATCGTTTCACTTTCAGTTTCAGTTTTCATATCAGTCCTCCTCAGGACGTACTTATAGTTAAATTGTAGCTGATCCAGCTATACAATGGCATTTTTTAGCCATCTTTGGGACAATATTTCTCCCCCTTCGCAGCGGTTTATTCTTGCCGCTCGCTGAGCGTCTCGATTGTTAGCTGCCTTTTCTGGCTTGGGACTTCTCGCTTTAGCAAAGGCACTCCGCTGGGTGGGTCGCAACGTAAAGTCGGTTACCACCCAGCTTGATCGACAAACCTTATCAATATTCTCATCCCTAAGGCGAGTCCGTAGCGCCTCTAACTTAAGACCTGTTGCGCGTTTTAAGCACTGATAGCTATAGATCTCGCCATCGTTCAGGCCGTGTATGCCGTCCCCCTTATATTTGAACCATGCGCGGCGGCTATCGTTGTAACTGTTTTGCTTTGGCTGGTAAAAATTTGTAACTCTCATCACACTTCTCCTCAGATATTAGTTTTCCAATATCCCGCACACAAAGGATAAAAAAATTTATCGATTGTGTACTTAGACTTGCCGAGGCTATTAGTCTAAAAAAATCTAATTGTCGCCTTAGACCTGCGGAATTTCATGTGGTAACAAACCACAATCGTCAGTTGGAGTTAATCTGGCAGCTTGTCGCTCTCAAGCCAGCTCTCGAAGCACTTCCACGTTGATGGGTTGCGCTTGATGTTAGCTACTAGATCTCTCTTGGTTAGCGGCTCAATAGGATCAAATACCATTGCCAAAAAAGCGCGATACTTGCGAGCGTTATGGTGACTAGCGTCATAAAACATTTGCAGTTGAGTCTTCATTGTTGATTACCTCCTCAGGTATACTTACATCCGGCGGCACCCGCAGGCATCCGTGCCTGTAAACCCTCCTCAGGTGTGGTGCCGCCACCTAGTTTTCTAAGACAGCCCAAAGACAGAACTAGGGGCTTACGCTCCAGCCCTTAGCTCTGCCTGATGCGAAAGAAAGTCAAAGTGTTCTTCTTCTTGTTGCCTATACCACGCTCTGAGGTGTTCGGGGTCGCAAGCATCTTCATCAATGCCTTTCGCGGTAGACCTGCCGTGGCACTTGTAACAAGGGACATCAAACTCACCGCCCATGTATCTGCCCCAAAATTCAGGGGGCCGATCATTCAGGCTGATGCCGTTACTATCAATTGACGGGTTAACATGTTTTCCTTCGCCGTCACACAGGTCGCAAACGACCCACTTGGTAGGCAGGTCGATCTCGCTGTCGTCATTAAGATAAACAACAAAATGTGTATCTTTAGACATTAGTGCTTTATCTCTTAAATCCATCTTGTGCCTCCTTAGGCGTTAGTTTTCCAATATTCCATCCTTGGAATTTCACGCAGTAACTAACTGCGATCATCAGTTGGATTTGATGCTCATGCCGCCACTTCTCTAACCGCCCCGATGCAGCCGGAGCCGAGTCTTGGGATGACGTAACCCTCCAGTGTCCAGCCGTGGTTATCCACGCCCCTAATCACTATCTGATCATCGTTGCATGAAGTGATAAAGTAGTTGGACGGCAGATAAGCCGCAACCTCACGGCGTGACGGCTTGGAGTCAGATCTGGGGATGTAGCAGGTTTTGACGGCAACCTTCTCGTATCTATCGAAGCTGCGGAGCAGGTCATCGCAGAACAGTTCAATTTCATGAAACTCTATCTCAAGACCTGCTGAACGTGCCGCCGATACAAATAGTGGCAGGTCGCAGTCCTCTTCAAGAAACACAAGGTGTCCATCGCGGTAGCTGTACTCGCTGACATCACCCTCGATGCCCAGCTCGATTAGCTGCTGGTAAGTCACCTTGCCCCAAGCGTGGGATGGTGAGTCGTACACTGTTACTTCAATTACATTGTTCATGGTTTGCCTCCTCAGGCTTCAGGAGATCTCAGGGGATCTCATTGGGTCTCATGACACCCCGCAGGGTGTTTCGGCTAGCCCCCGCTAGCCATCGTCAGATGAGTTAAAAATTTCGCGGCGGGGAAAAATAACCCACACCCCTATGCCGCCTCCTGTAAGGGGAGAGCAACCTGCTTGGCATCCATCCAATCAACCACCTTTTGCGCTTCGCTAGCCGCTTTAAAGATGTAGTCATTGTCACCACCCAGAGCATTGAGCCAAGAAGCTAAGTACTGGGCATGGTCATCGCGGGGAGCGCCTGACACATCCAGTTGATTGCACAGGAATGCGGCAGATAACTCAGCCACCAGCTCCTCGAATGCATAGCCTTTTCGGTTCTTAAGGTCTAGGCGATCAAGACGCGATGAGTGGCCGGTACAGTGAGCTGACTCATGGAGCAGGGTCGAGTAGTAATTCTCAGTCGCCGTGGATGTTTTGGTGGCACTGAATGCCGCACGTTCTGGCATATGGATAAAGTCACCAGCGGGTGAGTAGTAAGCTCTGCCCTCGCCAGAGTGGCGAATGTCAAAGCCAAGACTGCTGACATACTGGTCGGCTATATCTAGCCGCTCGGTGATATCAACTGCCACAGTCTCAGGCTCTGCCCATGCCTCACCAGTCTCGCCGTGAAGTACTGCGCTGGCAGCGAATACTGAAGCCCCGCGAAAGCCGATCATCTTCTGGTCTTGGGTCTTTTTATCTTTGATCATCATTGGCACAGATATTGGCGTGGACTTGCAGCCTTTCTGCACCTGATAGCCCAGCTCTGCCCACTGCTTGTAGGTGGCGACAGTGCGCTGGCCCAGCATGCCTAGCCACAGACTGTTCAGTCCACGGTATGCCTTGCCGGTGAGTGCATTGGTGGGCTTACCACCCAGTGACTTGAAAGGCATAGTCCAGTCTGCACCGGACGCCTGCGCGCTCTCGATCATGGTGATAATTTCAGCGGTGATAGTTTCTTTAATATCTTTTTTCATGTTGTGGCCTCCTCAGGCTGGGATAAATAAATACAGTTGAACATCCTCTGGGAAGATGCTCTCAGTGCTTACTTACGTGATGTTGGCGGCTACCTGTAAAAGGGCTACTAACGGGCTTTTGTCTTCTCGCGATAACTCACCGTCCTCTTCCACTGCGTACCATAGGTCGCCTTCTTGATGCGCTGTTGCGACCACTACGCTGTCATGCGTCAACTCTGCACAGCGATATGCGTCGATGCCGCTAAACGCGCCTGTAAAGTATTCAAGTGAGTAGAATTCCATGCCTTGGAATACGATGCGATGTTGATCACATCCAAGGTATTCGGTTGAGGCGATGACTTCGCCATCTGACCAGTTGCTAGCGTTAAACGTTAATGTGTCCATGTTGTGCCTCCTCAGGCTTAAGTATTTCGGGCTTACCTCGCCCATCATCAGTGCGACATGTAGTCGCAGATACTTTCCTCTTACCGTCTTGCTACTCGCCGATGGCTTTCACTCTCGATAACCCCAGACCTTGAACCCGCTGGGGGAGGGCAACCAGCAATCCTTTGCTGGCTGGCGGGTCGATCACGGAGACCCCGTATCCGGTTCGCTGTATCAGCGAGGTAGGGCCACAATAAGGGTTGGGTAGATGTGTGTCAACCAGTTTCTGCACTATTAGATTGAATATCATCTCTGAGCTTACGGATAACACACCTAAACGTGTAGGTTTTAGGCCAGTTCTGGTATCATTTGACCATGCAAAAATATTTCGGCGCGGGAAGAAATAAACCCCACCCCAGTGCCGGTTCCCCATAGGGAAGGACAGTAAGATGACAGACACACAGACCAAAGAGCAGCGGTTGACACTGAGGCAGGAGAGATTTGTCTTGGAGTACATAGCAACCGGCAATGCGACTGAGGCAGCGCGGCTGGCAGGCTATGCCAACCCGAACATGCACTCAGCCAGAATGATGGTTAATGATCGTATAGTTAGGGCCATAGAGGCGAGGAGGAGCGTTGTGATAGAGGATCTAGAGGCAAAGATAGCCCGCTATGTGGCGGCTCTTGAGAAGGAGGCAGAGGACGGCAAGAACAACGAGTCTAGCCGCATCCGTAGCCTAGAGCTGCTGCTTAAGGTAGCCGGTGGATTCGCTCCACAGGAACAGGTCATTAGTACATTTTCAGGAGGCTTTTTGGCAGACATTGACCTTGAGGAGCCGGATATGGATGACTTTGGTGACGTTAACCCCATAGAAATCAAGGACTTACACTAGCGCCCCATTACCTAAGTAAGGTGGTGGCCTCGGTTAGCCCCTGCATCTGGCGTGTCTAAACCCCTCAGGCACAGGTAATAGAAGGTAGAGGGGGGGGGGATGGGCGTACTAGACCCCCGACCTCGCGCATGCGGTTCCATGTCTGGTATGCACCGAAAAATTGAAGAATATTTGAAATAGTAGTTTCTTGTGTGTAGCTGCTGGCTACCTATACAACGACCAGCAAAAAGGGGGGGCGGTCTTTATGACAAAGTCTTCCAAAAAATATACAAAAAAAATTATATGAAACATTTAGGTGGTAGGTATGAATTGTTGGTACTGCGAAGAGCAGTTGATTTGGAAAGATGACAAGGCTGTTAGCCCTCATCAGCTTGAGCTAGAGAGGCGTGAGTTTATGACAACCTTTAGCTGCCCTAATTGCGATGCGTATGTGAAGGTTTTTAAGCCATTTGAGGAGACTTCGGTGGAGGTCTAGGTGCTGGTATGGAAACTCTAAAGTTTCGCCTTACGGGAGACTACAGGGATCTTGAGGGCGGCTTTCAATACACGATAGCTGAACTATCAATATCATCAGGAATAAAGCTGGAATCTTTAAGGGAACGACTTGCCCGAAGAGGGTTTAGGCACACTGTATCTCCTGCTGACCTTGATCCAGTTGGCCAGTATCGAGCTGTAATCTACCGGCTAGATAGTGACGCTGAAGTGTTGAGTCAGCAGTGGCTAAGAAAACCTATTGTCCCGCTTCCCCCGCTAACTAAATGGATAGGAACCCCCAGAGCATGATGAGTGTGATAGAGCAGACGCAACGTGAGGTCATGGATTACGTTTTAAAAAATAGAAATAGAAAGATGGTGGCGAGTATTTCGGGCCTCCACATCAACACAGTATCTGACATTGTCTCTGGTCGCCGTAAGGGCTGCAACATTGAGACACTGATCAAGCTTGAGGCGGCGGTTAACGAGATTAAAGCGGCTGCTCAAAAGGAGGCCAGTAGAGACTGGTACTACAGGGGGCCGAAATGAAAACATATATCCATGTTAACCAGCACAAAATTAAAGCTAACCTAAAAAACAATACTGATGAGCCTGTCATTACTGTTAAGCAGGGAAAGAAAAACACTTACTGCCATAGCGTCAAAATACTTGGAGACTCCGTAGTTCGTTATTCTGAAACGGGTAAGCCAGTTCTATCGTGTGGTGCGCGGGTTGTTATAGAGACACAAGCGGAGGTTATTCCTGAATGTCGTCCAGAAAATACGAGAGGTTCAATGCATGCCGACTCCATCTAAAGGTAAGGCAAAGGTCAAAGTAACTGCTAGTGGCAAGAAGGTCAGCTATGGGCAGGCAGGTAAAGCCAAAGATGGCAAGGCAAGAGTGCAGGCTGGAACCAGCAAGGGTGACAGTTACTGCGCGAGAAGTCTGGGCATAAAGAAGGGCTTGTCAAAGAAAAAGCAAAACGACCCGAATACGCCGAACAACCTGTCACGAAAGCGTTGGAAATGTTCCGGCGCAAAATCGAGGAAGTAGCATGCAGACATGTAAAAGTTGTACCCACGCAGCTAAATGCAAGAAGGCAGGCAAGTGCCTTAAAAAAAATCTACCTAAACGAGGCCAGCGAGCCGCAACCAACAAAGCGAGAAAATCATCATGAAAAAAATGGACATGCAAACTGAGCTTACCCATTACCAGCACATGTTTCTGGATCAGCTTGAAGAGCGTCTGGAATGCCCAGAAAAAACCTATAGCAAAGAATTGCTAACGGAAATGATTAAGCAGACAAATGCGGACATTGATCGCAATCTGGGATTTTCCTAAAGCGAGGAAATAAGAATGAGCAAAAAAAGTAGATTCCAGCACTGCGACCACAAGCAGACGCTGGGCGGGAAGGGTGACCTACAGCGCCCGTCCGACAAAGATAAATTTGAGAGCGGCTGGGATCGAATCTTTGGTAACAAGGACAAGAAAACAAAGGAGAAGGCCAAGTGATGGACGTTGTATTACAGCGATTCTGTTACCACCCTGAGGGTACGCTGGGGGTTATTAAGATTGCCGACAAGAAGCTGTTCACTATCGAACGTCCGTGGCTTGATAACGCCCTAAACGTATCCTGCATACCTACCGGAACCTACCTAACAAGGTGGAGAGAGTCCCCGCGATTTGGATTTACTTGGGAGCTTCAGGATGTGCCAGATAGAACCTACATTTTGATTCACCCCGCAAACTACTCCAGTAATGTCCAAGGATGTATTGGGTTAGGTGAAGGTTTGATGGGTGACCAGATTGCAGTGTCCAATAGTCGTAAGGCTGTTAATACGTTTGAGTCTTTAACGGAGGGTATGCAGTGGCGGTTGCTGATAGAAAATGCTCCCTATGCGGCACTTTAAAGGCTGCATCGGCTTTCAGCCGTGCTAATAGAAAATGTAATTCTTGCCGGAACTTAGAATCCAAGGAAAAAGCTAATAATTCTACCGAAGGCTTCCTCGCGATGAGGTTATCGTCTCTCAAGCAACGCCATAAGAACAAGAACTTTAGTGGCGAGACGATTGATCTGCCTTATTTGTTAGATATATATGCAGTCCAGAACGGAATATGCGCTGTAACAGGCATTCCAATGCACATTACGACAGAAGAATCAGACCTTTCAGTCAGTCCAGACCGGATTGACAACACCAAAGGCTACATAAAAGGCAATGTTCGCCTAGTTTGTGCGCGAGCAAACCTCATGCGGTCAACTTTAGATGATGCACACTTTCATTGGTGGTGCAGAGCGGTGGTAAATCAGAGTGGAAATTGAAGAGCTAGCACGAAAATTTAAGGGAAACTTTCCTTTATATGCCAAAAATGTCCTAAAAATTGTCACCAAAGAGGGTACATCGGTTCCTTTTGTGCTGAATGGGGCGCAAATGTTTGTCCACAATAAGCTCGAACAGCAGCTAAAGGAGCAGGGAAACATCCGAATGTTGTGCCTAAAGGCCCGACAAACGGGTATTTCTACCTACGCGCAGGGTAGAAACTTTTGGAAAGTCACGCAAAACCGTAACGCAAACGCCTTCGTGCTATCTCATCTGGCCGAATCTACTAACGCTATCTTTAATATGGTGAAGTACTTCTATGACAACACGCCGCATCCGGCTTTTAAACCGCCTCTCCTTAGTCAGTCTGCGTCAACTCTCGTATTTGATGAGATCAACTCGCGCTACAGGGTTGGCACCGCGAGGTCTACCCAGACAGGTCGAGGGCAAACAAACCGATTCGTCCACGGATCAGAAGTTGCATTCTACCCCCAAGGCGCAGACATAGTCGCTGGTCTACTTCAGACAGTTGGAGGGACGGGGTCAGAAGTAATTCTTGAAAGCACGGCCAATGGGGCAGGCGGCTGGTTTTACGATCAGGTGATGAAGAGCCTGCGAGGTGAGACTGAGTGGCAGACATCCTTCATCCCGTGGTTCTGGATGCCAGACTACCGCCGGAAGCCTTCTCCGTATTTTGAAGCCACGCCTGAGGAGTATGCTCTTGCGAAACGCTATGGTTTGGATGATGCACAGCTTTGCTTTAGACGGGCAAAGCTTGACGAGTTAGGCGGCACAGATTTATTTCAGCAGGAATATCCCGCGAATCCCTTGGAGGCATTCCTAACCTCTGGACGTTGCTTTGTTGAGGCTACCCACTTAACTGTGTGCGAGAACGATACCTACACCGCAGACTTTAAGGGCGACATGCTAGGCGGCAATCTTGAGAGGCGAACCTTCGGCAATTATCAGGAGTGGGTTCCTCCCGAGGAAAATGTAAATTACTGCATTGGAGTAGACGTTGCTGAGGGTCTAGCCTACGGCGACTATAGCTGCGCTCAAGTCCTTGACGATCAGGGTAGGCAGGTAGCCTGCTGGCATGGTCACATAGATCCTTGGGATTGGGGCAATCTCGTATCGCAGATCGGCCAGCGATATAACAGTGCCTACGTTGTAGTCGAAAGAAACAACCACGGCCTGACAACACTAAGACGGCTGATGGAGCTGTCTTACCCGAGTCTGTTTGTCGAGCATTCGGTGGACGGGGCATATGCCGATAAGGCGACCAAGCGAGGCGGTTTTTTAACAACTTCAAAGACCAAGCCACTCATTATTGACAACCTAGCCTCACTGATTCGACAGGGTCAAAGTGGTGTCGCAGACATAGAGTTATTGAACGAACTTCGCACCTATGTCGTTGATGATAAAGGGGCTTTCAATTCACAGGCAGGGTGTTATGATGATAGGGTTATGGCGTTCGCCATAGCTCTGCATGGACTTGCATCAATGCCTCGACCGAAAAATCGATCTGTAAGAAGACGTTTTTCGACTCTTGACCCGATTGCAGGTTATTAATGATAAATTTTGATGAACCAGTAGAAGAGCAGAAAGAATCAGACGGTGTTCAAGATCACTCCGTTCAATCTCTTGGCGCTCACCTTTCAGCAACATTCCAAGAGTACAAAGACGCTCGCAGAGAAACCGAAAATGAATGGTTAAGGGACTTGCGCCAATACAATGGGCAGTATGAGCCAGACGTTCTAGCGAGACTTAATGATTCTGGTGCTAGATCAAAAGTATTTGTTGGCCTGACCAGAACTAAGGTTATGGCTGCGTATTCACGAATCATCGACCTACTGTTCCAGCACGGCGATCAGTTCTTTAATATCGAGGCCACCCCTGTCCCCGATATTGATCCAATGGCTGTGATGCAGATCAAGCAGCTTGCTACTCAGCAGATTATGGATGCCAGTAAAATGGATCCAAACATGAATCAAGATTTGATCATGCAGCGAATGGCAGAAATGGAAGAGGATCTTAAAGAGAAGTATAAGGAGATTGCTGACGCTGCCGCCGAATCTATGGCCGCTGACATTCTTGATCAACTTATTGAAACAAGTGCAGAGCAGAAACTTAAAGAAAGTATTTTAGAAGCGTGTATCTTCGGGTCAGGCGCTGTCAAAGCTGGCTCAGTTCGGATCGACAAGAAGCAGTCTTATTCTAGAATGACCGATCCAGAGACTGGTGAAGAGGTCTTTCAGTTAAGTGTTGTCGAGCAGCCAATGCCCGAAGTTGAGTCTGTTTCGGTATTTGACCTATATCCTGACCCTTATTGCACCAGCTTAAATGACTGTGATGGCCTTTTCCGCCGCCACGTTCTAACACGAAAGCAATTCAGAGAACTTGCCGACCTTCCCCAATTTGACTCGGAAATGGTTAAGTACCTGCTTAAAAACAATCGAGCGGGAAACCATGTCGAGGAAGATCATGAAAGATCACGCCGAAGAATTGCAGGAATTAATGAGCAATCCACTAGCAATCGATTTGAGCTATTGGAGTACTGGGGCTTTATAGATGGCCATAAGCTAGAGGAGCATGACGTTTCTCTTCCTGAAGGTTCTGACCTGAGTCAGGACTTCTCTGCTTGCGCTTGGATTTGTGGTGGCAAGGTTATTAAGATTGCACTTAATCCGATTGCCGGTAACCAGATCCCATACCAGATATTCCCTTACGAAAAATCTCCCCACCAATTCTGGGGGACTGGCGTTCCTCGAATGATGAGAGATTCGCAGGGAACATTAAATGCCGCAACACGCATCTGGCTAGATAACTTAGCCATGTCATCGGCACCTATGATGGAGATCAATACAGATCTTCTAGCGGCTGGCGAAGACCCAACAGATATTCACCCGTGGCGCGTGTTCCTGCGCGAAGGCGGGGACGGCTCTATGCCAATGGTTCGCTGGTATCAGCCCATTGCTAACGCAAACGGCCTTAATCAGATCGTGGAGATATTCCGCCGATTTGCAGATGAAACTACCAGCCTACCTTCTTATACACATGGTCAGCAGACTAACAGCATGAATAAGACAGCCACGGGCATGTCCATGCTGATGGGTGCCGCTAACGTAGCCCTTAAATCTACGATTAAAAACATCGATGACTTTTTGTTGAAGCCTTTAATTGAATCTATATTTCACTGGAATATGGAGTACGGCACTAACCAAAAGTCTAAAGGTGATTTAAATATTGTGGCCAGAGGCAGTACAGCCTTAGTTCAGAAAGAAGTCCAAAGCCAGAGGCTATTGCAGTTTTTAAGTTTGGTCAGCAACGACCAAGACACTAACTTGATAGATCGGCAGCAGCTTATTAGAGAAGTGGCTAAGAGCATGGACATTGATGCAGACGGAATTATTAAGACTGAGGAGCAGCTTCAATTTGAGCAGCAGCAACTACAACAACAACAACTCGCAATGCAACAGGCTGAAATGCAACAGCAGTCAGGCGCAAGCGATCCTCAGGCTTTCGCATCAGCCGGAATGGGCTAAATTAATAGAGCTTATTAAATGCAGATTTACAGACGCACAGCAGCAGTTAGAGCTGTCGGATGAAACCAGTTTCAAAAAAGAACAAGGAAGACTCCAAGAGTTACGATTTGTTCTGGACTTGGAATCAAGTGCAAAAACGCACTTAGATAACACGCGGAACCGTAAGCGGACACCCGCAATAGAGTAAGGCGGATATCGAGAAATCGACCCGACAACAAAATATGTCAAATAGAAATGACCCAGACGCACTAGAAGCAGAAGCTAAAATGTTGATGGAGCAGATGACAGGAGCTGTAACTCAACCTGCGGCAGCAGACACTGAGGAAGAGCAACTAGAACTGATCCAAGATGCCCCCGAACCAGCGGATAGGGTGGAGACTATAGCGGAGGATACTGATCAGATCGAGGGCGGCGACTCCGATGATGATCTAAGGTTGGAAATTCAAAAAGCCAACAAAGCGATGAAAGGCGCTCAGTCACGAATGACAAAAGCTACCCAAGAGGCAGCAGACTTGAAGCGGCAAAATGCCGACCTGTTGAAAGTCCTTGGAGAGCTTAAATCTGAAGCTGAAGATCGAACTAAAGATGACAGTAAATTGAATCAGCTACGGGAAGATTATCCCGATCTAGCGGCTCCTTTACTCGACGAATTAGAGCGGACGCAGAGTCAGGTTGCCAGCCAACAAGAAGCTTTAACGCAAGCAGCACAGCGCAAAATAGATGAACAGAATGAACAAGTTGCAGCGGCTCACTTTGGTCGAATCGAAACAGAACACCCAGATGTCAACAGTCTCATTGAGACGGCAGACTGGCTAAACTGGCTTGAGGATCAAGATGGGGCAACCAAGCAATGGATTCAAACTGGATCATCTAATGATGTGAATTCTGTACTGCATCGGTTTAAGGCTGACATGGGGGTTGAAGTACAAACGCCGCAAGAGAGGGCTTTAGCTAAGGCAAAAGCGGTTGCAGAACCGAAGATGCCAAAGGCACGAAAGCCCAAAACTGCTGGCGGAAAGAAAGTTTGGACTATTGACGAAATTAAGCGCATGCCTATCTCCCAATTTGAGGAGCATCAGGCTGAGATAATGGAGGCAATGGGAACAAACAGTATCCGCCAATAATCTTGTTCTCTAGGTAAATGGATATGAGGAGACGTTTTTAATAGGTAATTAAAATGTCTTTTTCACAATTTAGCACTGGCGCATCATCAGAAGTAAACTTCATCCCAGAAGTCTTTAGTAAGTTAATGCAAGCCAAGTTTTACAAGCAGTCTGTATTGCCTGCTATTTCTAACACTGACTACGAAGGCGAAATCTCTGGTCAGGGCGACAAGGTAATCATCCGTACAGTTCCGGCTGTAACGATTGCTGACTATGCTGGCTCTATTACCACGCAGGAACTTGCCACTTCAAAAGTTGAGCTGAACATCGACAAGGCTAAGTACTTTAGCTTTAAGGTTGATGACATTCTCAAAGCACAGGCTGATATCGATCTGATCGAAAAAGCGTCTAGCGATGCTTCTGAAGGCATGCGTATCGCAGTTGAGACTGACGTATTGGCTGGCGTAGTTACTGGCGCTACCACTATTGGCGCTCAGACTAGTATTACAGCAGCTAATATCTTGGCTAATGTGTTGGGCATGTCCACCAGCTTGGACAACCTAAACATTCCTGAAGAAGGTCGCTTCATTGTTTTAACTCCCGCACAGGTCTCACTGCTCAAGCAGTCTGAGCTGCGTCAGGCGTATTTAACCGGTGACGCGACTTCACCTTTACGCAACGGCAAAGTAGGCATGATTGATCGCTTTACTGTGTACCAGTCCAACATGCTGTATGCCCCAACCGCTGGTGGAGACGCTGGTTACACCCACGTTCTTGCTGGACACCCTAAAGCGATTTCTTTCGCAAGCCAGTTCAACAACACCGAGACCGTTCGCTTAGAAGGTTCCTTCGGCGATGCAGTTCGCGGCTTGAAAGTATTCGGCTCTAAGGTCGTTACTCCAGACGCACTAGTAGTTGGTAAGTGGAACTAAGCTCGACCACACCGGATAGGGGGGCGAAAGCCCCTCTGTTTTTAATGAGGCAAGAATGAATAACAAGACAAAGAAAGATGAGCTATTTGATAAGGCGCAGGAACTATACGGCAAGAAGTTAGACCGCCGTTTATCCCTATCTGACCTCTCCGATCAAGTAGAGCGGATGGAGGCTATGAAAGATAAAGCTCCAGTTATAAAGCCCACGCTTATCCCCGCAAAAGTGCAAAACGTGATAACTGGGAATATCTTTGAGTACAACGATTTGTTTAAAGGTAACTCCGATCTTCAAGTAATCGAGTGGAAAGAACTATACGAGGCAGAAGAAAATGGCAACGACTAAGATTACAGACTTGTTGGATCGCGCAAGTATTATCCTACAAGACAATACTAAGGTACGGTATCCGAGCCAAGAGCTGTTGAATTTTTTCAATGATGCTCAACTAGAGGTTCTACTTCATAGGCCAGACGCTAACACTGTGTCTCAGACATTGGCTCTGGTCAACGGCTCTAAGCAGTCAGTCCCTTCCAGTGCGTTGAGGCTTATTGAAGTAATACGCAACACTGGTGGTCGAGCAGTCACTCAGGTACAGAGACGAATTCTGGATGAGACCCTACCTGACTGGCATGAGACTGCTGCTGGCGCTAATAAAATTGAGCATTACGTTTACGATCCGGCTGATCCTAAAAATTTCTATGTTTATCCTAAAGCGATTTCTGGCACTCACAGCCTTGAGGTTATCTTGAGTTCTGCTACCACGGCGATTGTCATTACCGATGCTGAATTTGCTGCGGGAACGAACGTAGTTATTTCGATTGATGACATATACGCGAATGCGATTTTGGATTATATCTTATACAGATGTTACCAGAAAGACTCTGAGTACACAGGTAATGAGCAGCGGTCAATGATGCACTACCAAGGCTTTAGTAACGCGCTGGGTATTAAAACTCAAACTGATGCTGCAATTACACCGCAACCAGAGGGTATGGGCCGTCAGCGTAGAGGAAGCCCCCAGTGAAATTTACCGACTTCGCTCCTTATATCCGGCCTGAGGTTCAGGGTTGCCCAGACTTTCTTTTAGAAAGAGCTGTGCGCGATGCTGCTACCGACTTTTGTAGACGAACAGATATTTATGTTGCCGAGCCAGAGTTCATTCAGTTAGTCGCAGGGGTGAGTGAGTATTCGGTGAGTATTCCGTCTGGAACCGAGCTAAATCATATTGTCGATATTTACAATAACAACGCCGCCCTAAAGCCAGTTTCTTATACAGAGCTAGTCAGACGATTAGGTAATGAAAGCTCTACAGGTACACCTAAGTTTTACGCGCAAAGAGATAACGTAGAATTTTATGTTGCCCCTATTCCAGCCGCAGCTATTTCGGTTAGGGTTCTTTATTCCTTAAAGCCAACAGCGTCTAGCAGTTCTATACCGGACACAATCGGTAAGGAATATCGTGAAGTTATTTCACACGGTGCGCTATATCGATTGCAGTTTATGGCAGGGCAACCTTTTAGCAACCCAAGCTTTGGTGCCGTTAATCGGGATCTTTATGAAAAAGAGGTAGGCCGCACCACTCGCCAAGTTAAGTATGGGTTTAGCGGCGGCTCTCTTACGGTTAAACCACGGGAATTTATCTAATGGCATATTCAGACACGCTTAAATTAGTCACTGGCGACACCTTGCCAGAACTGACTTTCACATTGAAAGATAGTAATACTGCGGCTGCTGGTTTCACATTAGATGAATCTGATAGCAACACTTGGCAGCCTATTGATGTGACAGGAGCAACCGTAAAGCTGCGACTGCGAGAGCTTGGAAAAACTGCGCTGAAGGCGACTTTAACCTGCACAATAACTGACGGTACTGCTGGAAAAGTAGCGACAGATTTCCCTGAGGGAACTTTAGATACAGCAGGCACGTTTGAAGGAGAATTAGAGTTAACTTTCTCTAGCGGCGGCGTACAAACTGTTAATGATTTAATCAAGTTCAAAGTACGCAGTGACTTTGATTAATGGCATATCGCGCTGTAGTTAAAAAATCCCAGACCATTCGTGCGCTAGCTAGTAGCATGAATATTTCTGTGGTCGATGCACAGCTCGAAAAAACCGCAGCAGTAATTTCAGTAAGGTCATATGACGCATCAGTAACCGCACGAGTGATGAAGGCAATTGCGAATTATAGTAATGCTGCCACACAGATCCACTACAGGAAACTGCTTGCTACGGACTTGGCCCTAGACCCTTATTCACTCAACAGGTACTTTCGCTTAGATCAGTTCGGAATCTCTGATACTCAGGCTTTTTTTGTTACTAAAGCTTTTAATGATTTGGTTCAGGCTGCTGACCAGACAGACTTGCAATTCAGTAAAGGCTTATCTGACAGCTTCGGTATGGGCGACGACTCTATTTTCCTCGAAATGTTTAAGGAGTTTGTAGACAGTACTTCTGTAATTGATACACAGGCATTTTCGCTGGGAGTTAGTAAGTCAGAGGTGTTGGAGATAGCTGATATAGCGGCAATGCTTACAGCCAAGTTTTTATCTGACGTTATAGATATTTCTGAACAAGCTATTTTTGACATTTCCAAATCGTCAACTGAATTTACTAGCCTCTCAGATCAGCTTTTAAAAAACTCGATATTTCAGCGTTCGTTCTCCGACGGTTTTGTGCTTGATGATTTCACGGACGTTAATGCGATAACTAAAGACTCGACCGCTGCCAAGACTAATGTTATCGGGTTCTCCGATGTGCAGAGTTTTGGTACTGAGAAGACGTTACAAGATTCTGCGGCGCTGTCGGAGCTAGCAGCACTATCCATTGAACGTACTGCTTCAGACAGTTTGTCTGTTGGAGACGTATTTCAGAAAGCCACTACATTTAACCGAGCGGTTTCCGACTCTACACTTCTCTCTGACAGCAGCCACGTTGCAATTGGTAAGGAGCTATCGGATACAACGCCGATGTCGGAAGTGTTCGCAAGAGATGTTATTTACAACCGAACTTTCTCTGACGCAGTAATTTTTTCCGAGCAGTCGGTAGCTGCTTTCGAGAAAGGGTTATCAGACACAGCGTCAATTACTGAAGCACTTCAAGTAACTACGGCTTCACTTGTGTCATCTGTATTAAATGCTAGCGCACTAAATAGTGGGCAGCTTAACAACTAGGAGAACACCTAATGCTACATGATAATTTTAAAATGACCGGACACCTGTCGATTGCTATTAATAATTCAGTTGTTCAAGAAGTGCCTAACCTCGTCGTCACCGACGGTAAAGAATACGTTGCTAGCCGAATGAAAGACACCACCAAAACTGCTATGTCACATATGGCGATTGGTGCAGGTTCTACGGCGGCGGCTGCGGGTGACGCGGCGCTTGGTAGCCAAGCTGCCCGTAATGCACTGACCTCGACTACCGTTTCTGGCACAACCATTACTTACACCGCTACATTTGGTGCCGGAATTGGCACAGGCGCAATAACAGAAGCCGGTTTGTTTAACGCTAGTAGTGCTGGTGACATGCTTTGCCGCACGGTTTTCCCAGTTATAAACAAGGGTGTGAGCGACAGTTGCAGTATTTCGTGGTCTGTCTCTGTAAGTTAAGCATCTAATAATCTGAGGCATCTAGCATGGCAGTAGTTTTTTCAAACAACGCCAATACAACGTTGGCATCTAACGTATCCACATCTGCGACGAGCATAACAGTCACGGACGGCAGTTTGTTTCCTGCGCTTGTCGGCTCAGATTACGCATACGTCACTTTAGAAGATGTGAGTGGCAATGTTGAGATCGTAAAGGTTACTGCCTTGAGCGGTAACACGCTTACGGTTGTGCGAGCGCAAGACAATACATCTGCCTCTGCTTTTACTTCGGCTGATAAGTGTGAACTGCGATTAACTGCTGCCGGTTTAAATGAGGTTGCGAATCAGGCTGACCCAGATACCAACACTACCTACTCTGTACAAGATGGCGAGCTTTCGGAAAACAACTTTACGGACGCTGATCATTCCAAGCTGGATGGTATTGCAACTAACGCAAATAATTATTCCCACCCATCAGCTCA
>Ga0209815_1001063_pt1 | contig 18898 bp, 35 predicted proteins | sample CoawatmetaG00DNA_FD_187507 | JGI IMG/M metagenome (GOLD analysis project Ga0209815, IMG submission 187507) | Marine microbial communities from the West Antarctic Peninsula - Coastal water metaG002-DNA (SPAdes) (version 2) | ecosystem: Environmental > Aquatic > Marine > Coastal ...
TAAAATATAAAAGTATGTTAGTAGTATTAGAAAGTGTAGGAAGTGTATTTGACACAAAAGAAGGAATCATCTATCCTCAAACTGCAGATGGTAGTTATGATAAAGATTTCTCTATATCAATTGATGAAGAGGAAGTCTCTCTTGATTGGTGGGATTCTCTTAATAAAGAGGATTTCGATATAGTAAAGTATGGAATATCAACTGAATCACATTAAAACATAAAAATATGATAAAACAAAAACCACAAAACAAAGGAATCGAAATTGATTTAACAGGCCCTCAGGGAAACGCATTTTACCTATTGGGAACTGCTAAAAATCTGGCAAAACAATTAGAAATGGATAAGAGTGAAATCGAAACATTAATGACCCAAATGAGAAGTGGTGATTATGAAAACCTTGTACAGGTCTTTGATAAACACTTCGGTTCATTTGTAACCTTGTTCAGATAAAAAATAAATACGATTTAATTAGGATAATCCAATTAATTGTCGTATATTACATATGTAATAACAACTGAGATAATAAAACCTTAAAACCCGTAAAACATGAGTAAATATTTAAATTCTTCGTACTGGCTTACTAATTATGATGATGATGATATCATTGTAAACAACATGAGTGATGTACAAAAACGTTCATTAGATTTATATAAGTTGGCTTCTTCTAAAAGAGCAATATCTAATTTTGTTGATATTGTAACCAACCAATCAATTCCTGTTAGATTCAATACAAGAGGAGATTCTTATACAGATGGTAAATCTGTTGTTATTGGTAGTAGGATTACAGAACCTAAAGATTTTGATGTGGCCGTTGGTTTAGCATTACATGAAGGTTCTCATATCAAATTATCTGACTTTAAACTTCTTGGGGATTTATATAGTATAGTTCCTCAATATGTTAAGGATGGGGCTATTAAAAAAGGTATTACTAATCCATTAGGAACTATTAAAAACCTATGGAATTGGATAGAGGATAGAAGAATAGATAACTATGTATTCAAATCAGCACCAGGTTACAGAGATTATTACAGAAGTATGTACGATAAGTACTTCAATGATAAGATAATCGATAAGGCACTCTTATCTGATGAACATACGGATGAAACTGTTGATTCTTATATGTTTAGAATCATCAACCTCCATAATAAGAATACACAATTAGATTCTTTAAATGGTTTACGAGAAATTTATAAGTTAGTTGGATTAAATACAATTAGTAGATTAAAAACATCTCAAGAAACATTTGATGTGGCATTGGAATTGTTTAAAGTTATCATGAATAACTTAGATACTCCATCGGAAGGTGAAGGTGATGGTAATGGTTCTTCTGATAAAGAAGGAGATACGGATAACCAAGAAAATGGTGGAGATTCTTCTGAAGGAATGAGTGATGAATCTTTTAATGATTTATTAGAATCTATTGGTGAATCTCCAATGGGAGGCGATAGTGATGATTCTAACCAAGGTGGTAATGGAATGGATATATCCAACTTACCACAAAACATGGAAGGAACTCCCTCATCTACTGAAAATACTAAACCAACATCAGAAGTTACACTTACTGAAAAACAAAAACAATTACTTCAAAAGAAAATAGAAAAACAAAAGAAGTTTTTAGAAGGAGATATTCAGAAAACTTCCATTACTAAAACAGATTCTCAAAACCTAAACGCTATTGAGGAAAGTGGTTCTGAATTACAAGAAGTTGGTAAAAATGTTAATGATGGTTATTACACTAATAGAAGTGTACAATGTATAGTAGTTAAAAAATTAACTCAATCTTTGTTCGAATCTAGATTATTTCCACTAACTTATAATAATTGGGATACTTCAGAGAGTGTTATCAGAATGGAACACGAAGAAGAAGTTCAAAATGGAATTCGATTGGGAACTATATTAGGAAAGAAACTTCAAGTGAGAGGTGAAGATAGAACAACAGTTTTCAACAGACAAAAAGTTGGTAGAATTGATAAGAGAATGATTTCATCTTTAGGATTTGGAAACGAAAATGTATTTAGTTTCACCGAAATGGATTCATACAAAAAAGCTAACTTACATATATCAATTGATGCAAGTTCATCCATGAGAGGTGATAAATGGAGTAAAACTCTAACCAATGTGGTTGCACTTTGTAAAGCTGTTGATATGATTCAAAATCTATCTATACAAGTTACATTCAGATGTACATCAAATAACGATAAACCATATGTTGTAATGGCATATGATTCTAAGGTAGATAAGTTTACTAAAGTGAAACAAATGTTTCCTGGTCTTCAGGCGAGTGGTACAACTCCAGAGGGTTTATGTTTCGAGGCTATTCAGAAACAGTTTATACCAGCAAATAACGATATGGATTCATACTTCTTAAATATATCAGATGGACAACCTTACTTTCCATCTCCTGGATTTAACTATTATGGTGAAGCGGCTGTTAAACATACAAGAAAAATGGTAAAACAAATTGAATCATTGGGAATCAAAACACTTTCATACTTTGTACATGATGGTTATGATGGTGGAGCAAGTAAAGATTTCAAAGATATGTATGGTAAAGGAGCTTCGATTATTGATATTACCAATGTATCTCAAATTACCAAAACAATCAATGATTTATTTCTTAGTAAATAAACACGAAAAGACTTGGTAAATCCAATTAACTTTCGTATATTTAATCATAAACATAAAACATAAAACATGGCTTATAATCCATTCCGTTGGTTCACCGAAGGTAAGTACAGAACCAAACCACTAAAGAAATCAGCACCTCTATTACTTAGAATACAAAATGGTGATTTAGACTACTCCCCATTTTTCTTGGAATCAAAGGATAATGATAAATTGTATACTAAGATGTATAATGAATTCATGGAAACATCGTTACTAGCAGATATGAATGATAGAAGAGTTGAGGCTCACCAACATGCTAAGATGAAACGTATCAAATCACAGAAGTTAATGGAGAAGGGATTAGAGGAAGAGCAAACTCGATTGAATGAATTAAAAACTGGATTAGAAGAAGAGTTCGGTAAATGTTTATGGGATAAGTGTTTAGAAAAGAAAAGAGGAAACGGTAGTACGGAAGATATGTACTGGTGGTATAAAAAACAATTTAAGGTTCTATACACTAAATCAGAATTACAATTAAAAGGAATAAAGATATGATATACGACCATGAAAATCCATTAACGGATGAAGAGTTGGAATTGTTAGGTGAAGAGAACTTTGATGATTTTTTAGATTATATAGACCAAAAAGCAGAATATCTTAAACAATTCACAAAACCACTTAGTTCATATCATACAAAACGATATGCATCTTTGGAAGCCGCATCTAAAGGTAAAAAGATTACAGATGAAACCTTGAAAACAGCTAATGATATTGGTAGGAAGAATGAATTAGAAGCAGAAGATAAGGTTACTAACAAACTATGGAAAGAGAAGGAAGTTGAGATGTTAAAGAAAACAGTAAAGAATGTAAAATCAGACCGTTCACAATGGTTCGATTAAACATATAAACCTTAACAATTTCTTAACATTGAAACCTTGGCCATATCAAGTTTATTTCGTATATTTACTATGTAGTTTAGAGAGAGGGAGAGATAGTATCTTCACTACAATAAACCTTAAAATAGTAAATTATGTTACAGATAGGATTTTCAACAAAGTACTTTACATTATGGGATGTTCAACAATCAACTGAATATACCGGTTCGGCAGGACAATATTCGTATAACGTTACACGTTTTACGTATCTACAAAACCTTTCATTGGTAAAGGAGAAAGCAATCATCAAGGCAAAAGAAAAAGGATGTACTCAATTAGGTATAAATGAAGATTTATATGGTAAGAGTGGTAGGAGTTTTGAAAAGAGAACTCGTATCGAGAAAACATATGAATTACACCAATTCACATATGGTAAATACGAAGGTGATGATATCAGAGAAAATACTGATGTTAGTTACCTAAAATGGTACTTTGGTGAAACTGAATTGATGTTAGTTGCAGAACGTATCTGTGAATTAGATTCATCTTATTGGATACATGATAATAGATTAGTTACCGAAGAGCAAATGAAGGCGATTCTAAGTAGAAAGGCAATTGAGAATAAGTTAAAAAAGACTGGAACTATCCAATTGGAAATGACACGTAATCTTGATGACCATGGTTTCATTAGTATCGATGGTATTGATTATCATTTCGGTGAATATTCTATTCAGAGTTACAATGGTTATGATTATGGGTTACCAATCTTAAACGGTAAAGCAAAACGAGTTAAAAACAAACTAATTGAAGTTACTGTTCAATATGGTAACTGTATGGATTGGAAAGCATGGAAAGTAATCGAATGGAATTTCGTAAAATAAATGAAAAAAAGCTTGTGTACGTCAAACTAAATTCGTATATTAGTGGTGTAGTTGAGTGGGGGAGTTCTCACCAACACATTAACCCTTAATAAAACCTTAAAACATGAATATTACAAAGAAAGTTTCTTCAGTAGAGTATCAAAAATCAGTAACAAGAGCATTGAGTAACCCACAGAATAGAACGGTTGGTGTAGTTAAAAAATCACGTTACATTATGAAAAACGGAATACCTCACAAATTCAAAAATGGTAATTTAGTTCCTCTAACTAAAATATAAAAATAAACACGAAAAGGCTAGGATATTCCAAATAAATTTCGTATATTTACATAGTAAATGAGTGGGTAATTACCCATCAATATAAACCTTAAAATACATTAAACATGAACAACAAAGATTTTACAACAGGATTAGTACCAAATGAAGTTTACAAAGTAGAACAATTTGGTAATTCCTTTAAACTAATTGATTCCCAAGGTACTAAATTAGGTACAATGGGTATAACGACTGGAACTCGTAAGAAAGCTTTCCAAAACGGTGAAGCTCTCCAAGCTTACATTAACAAGACAGGTAAAAAAACATATCGTAGAGTTGATATGACCGTTTACAATTCAATTGTAATACCAATGAATACTGAGGGTGGTGGTGTTCAATTTGAAGATAAAGATGACCATACCGCAATTAAGGATTTTATCCATAAGGGTTCGGTATCTCTAAAACCACAAGAATTAGTAATGGAGGATTTAAAATGGAAATACCTTATACGTTCCGCAGTAAGAGCCAAGAACATTATGATGACTGGACCAAGTGGATGTGGTAAAACCATGGCAGCTAAAGCATTAGTTACCGCTTTAGATAGACCAGATTTCTACTTCAACCTTGGGGCAACTCAAGACCCAAGAGCAACCTTAATTGGTAATACTCACTTCTCTCAAGATAAAGGAACATTCTTTTCAGAATCCGCCTTTGTAACCGCAATCAAAACACCAAATGCTGTGATTCTATTAGATGAGTTATCAAGAGCACATCCAGATGCTTGGAATATCTTAATGACTGTTTTGGATAGTGGACAACGATACTTGAGATTAGATGAAAAAGATGGTTCTCCAATCGTGAACGTTGCAGAAGGTGTTACCTTTATAGCAACCGCTAACATTGGTAATGAATATACTTCAACTCGTGTAATCGATAGGGCGATACTTGATAGATTTGTTACTATCGAAATGGATGTACTTGATGATGTTAAAGAATTAGGATTACTTAAGTTTATGTTTCCTGAAGTTGAAGAATCTACTTTAAAAGCAATCGCTGAAATCTCTCACCATACAAGAACTCAATCAATGAGTGAAAATGGTAAGTTAACTTCAATGGTTTCTACCAGAGCATCTGTTGAGATGGCTGGTTTAATCTATGATGGTTTCAATTTAGAAGAATCCGCTGAGATATCAATCTTTCCATTCTTTTCACAAGATGGTGGTGTTGATTCCGAAAGAACTTACATTAAACAATTAGTTCAGAAATACCAACAAGATGAAAATGGTGAACCATTGTTCAAAGAAATTGATGATACAGAAGAAAAAGATGAAATTCCAATGTTTTAATAACAAACACAAATGAATTACTTATTTACTTATTTTTTAATAGGATTTATATGGTTGTGTATATGGGATGTATTAATCCAAAAAATGCCGAGTAATGGAACAAGAGTAAGATACTTCTTATTTTGGCCCGTTACTCTCGGTGCATTTATAGTTGGAATTATTCAATCATTTATCCACCACTCAAAGCAATAAAATATTGAAACAACTAAATGAAATGACTGAATCTCATAGAATGGGATTGCAGAAAATAATGGAGTGGTATTGGAAAGTTGCACATAAAGAAAATTTAATATCCAAGGAAGATTATGAATTAATTTATTCACTTTGGGATAACGGTGTAACTCAATATGGTTCAGAATTACAAGAAAGATTAAACGAAATCAGAGATATATATAATGATAGGTCATAAGATTGAACATTTTACAGCAGAACAACTCTCATCTTTGCAAAATATACGAGGTTGGTACATGGAACAACAGACCACACATAATAGTATTAAAGTATCATGGTTGTTTGGTTTGATAAAAAAAGGACACTATGATCTACATGAGAGAAACATGTTAAACAAGATGGTTAAAAAATATAACAAAAGGCTTGTTTAATTCAATTATATTTCGTATATTAGAGTATAAAATATAAATCATGAGAAAAAAGAAAGAACCTGTATTATATACTTCAGAAGTATTAAACAAAACTATTGAAATTACAAGACCTTGGAACAACGATATGTATGACCATAACGATGGAGTATCTGAGTTGATGAAATCCGAACTTACTAAAAAACTATTAGAGGCATATGCATCTGATGATGAAGATACCATGAGAGCGGTTGGTAAGATTATCAATCCTATCGGATATGGAGAAGGTTATTCATATCACCAAATATTTGATGACCTTAATAAACAAATAGAAGTCCTTCAAAACTTTTGGTTAAACGAAGAGTTTACATATGGAGTTAATCAAGGAATTGTAACAAAAGTTAAACACGAATTTATAGGATATTAAAATTATGAGTGATAGAGAAATAATGAATGCTAAACAAGGACTACCCAATTGGTGGAAACCGAACTTATCATTTTTAAAAGAAGAGTGGAGAAATCATTCTTATTTAAAGAAATTTGCAAACATGAGTTGTACAACTAAAGATGTGTGTAAATGTAAATCTCCAAAGCTAGTTGATTTGTGGGAACATGATTCAGTAGTAATAGGTAGAATAGATACAGAAGTATGTATCGAATGTAATAAAGTTAAATCGTTTAAAATAATAAGATGATAAAAGAATTCATTTCAAAGTATTACCCAATTATCATAGCATTCATAGCAATGTTGTATTCAATTGGATTAGGAATTTCAGGAGATACCGAATCAGCTCAGTACTCCGCACATTGGCCAGGAACAATATTGTTATTTGCAGTAGCAATCAGACAAAGACGTAGATTATGAATCTAGTAATGTTTATAATAGGTGCAGTAATCTTTACTATTTTTATTCTATGTTTAGCATGGGATATTGGTTACAATGAAAAAAAGGTTAATGAAGACAATAGAGGTTATTATGAAAGACACCAACCCGAACCAAGTGAATTACAAGATAGGATTGATAGATTAGAAAAAACATTAGATGATGTACTAACAGATATCGATAAAGATGATACTGATATTTTTCTAACACATAGTAGAACTCCTCACGTGAAAGCTAAAAGAATAAGAAAAGTAAAACAACAAAAGTAATGGACAATTTAAAAAAAGTACAAAAGCACTTCAACTTTAAATTCGTTGAAGAATGGCATGATGGGTTGGATTTCTATATTTACGAAGAGAGTACCGCTGATGGGTATTCGGTATACGTAGCAACAGTTAATCCAAAAAATCTAGTAATAGAAGAAGATGTTTACTACTATGATTCTGATTTGTCTTCTGCATTAGTAGACGTTATTGAAAATAATGTGGGTGAATTTAAAGAAACAATGGAAATATATATAGGTGATGTTGAACATCTTGATTATGTTTTAGAGGAAGCAATCGAGGAACTTGAAAAAATAATAGAGAATAAAAACAATTAATATGAGTAAAACACAAGAAGATTGGTTAGAGGAATTAGTATCAAAATATTCCATTCCAGCCAATGATAAAGAAATAACAGATAAACGAGGAATGTTATCAGAAAACCAATTAAAAAACTTAAGTAATGGGAAGAGTTAAAGAAATGTTATTTGATATTAATTTGGATGCAAGTGATATTGAGGATGAATTATATTCAAGAAATGATTATGATTACCAATACAATGAGTGGTTAAAATCAGAAGAGTTCCAAGAGTATATAAATGCAGAATTAGATAGTACACGACCACGATATTCTGAATATGATATCATGAAAGCAACACGATACGCAAGTGAGCAAATTACCATAGACCCATCTGAGGTTGGTAAGAAAGTTTACGATATGTTATACTCAGAAAAAGTTGAAGAATATTTATGTTGCAAGAGACAAGACTTGTTTGATATATAAACACAATAAAAAATGAACTACAAAGATTATATAGAAAATATACAAGATTTCCCAAAAGAAGGAATCTTATACAGAGATATCCAACCATTATTAGAAAATAATGAAGCATTTACACTTGCAATTTCTGAAATGGGGAAACTTATTGGTGAAGTACCTGAGTATTGGGTAGGAATTGAATCACGTGGTTTTATATTTGCATCCGCTCTTTCATTTTTATATGGAGGTGGAGTTAAATTAATTAGAAAATCAGGTAAACTACCAAATAAAGATTTAAAAAGGGTTAACTATAATTTAGAATATGGAACAGATACCATCGAAATGAAAAATGGTAGAGGAACTGTTATATTAGTAGATGATGTATACGCAACAGGAGGAACAATGACCGCCTCAACTGAATTATCTGAAATTTGTGGATATGATATTATTGGTAAAATTTGTTTACTTGATATTGGTATCAACGATGATACAGATGTACAAAGCTTAATATATTATTAAAATAACTTTAAATACGTAAGATAATTGAGTAAAATAATATTAGTATCAGCTACACCATTAGAACATGGTGGGTTGAAAGAACTAAATGGTATTCCTATTTTTCATATAGGAATCGGAAAGATAAATGCTGCATCAAATTTAACTGAAATACTTTGGAACGAAGAGCCTGATGTTGTTATAAACTTTGGTTCTTGTGGTAACTTAAAAAACCATAAAATAGGTGAAGTATTAGAAGTTAGTACTGTTGCAAATGATATGGATACTGCGGGATTATCCAAAATACCTATTATAAAATTAAGTGGGGAAGGTGTAAAGTGTTTCACAACAGATACAATCTATGATGGTTCTCATGAAAGATATACAGATTCATATAATAAATCTGTTAAGAAATGTGATATTGTAGATATGGAATGTTATGCACTTGCAAGTGTATGTGAACAACGTAATATACCATTCCATTCCTATAAATGGGTAAGTGATGATGGAACACCAAGTCATTGGGTAGAGAACTGTAAAGCAGGGTTTGAGAATTTTAAAACAATATTTAATAATATAATAAAAGATGGAGAACAAGAATAATTTAAACTTTGATGAGTTAATCAAAAATGTAATTCAATGGGCTGATGATAAATCAATCTTAAAACCAGAAAACTCAACAAAACAAATGTTAAAGGTTATGGAAGAGGTTGGTGAAACTGCAGGTGCATTGGCTAAGAATGACCAAGTTGAATTGAAAGATGGAATTGGAGATGCTTTTGTAACTCTAATAATATTAGCAAAACAATGTGGATTCACACCAGAAGGGTGTTTAGAAGCTGCATGGGATGAGATAAAAGGTAGAACAGGCAAAACTGTAAACGGTGTATTTATAAAAAATTAACAATATGAAGATGAGTAACGTAGATTCCGTATGGACATGTGGATGTGGTTCAATGAACGCTGGATACAGAAAAACTTGTGGTGGATGCGAAGAAAGAGAAATTAAAGAAAACCTATCACCTAAAAAAGATTTACTTAAAATCTTAGGATGTTTAAAAGAAGATTTCGAGATGTTACAGAATGGAAGTTGGGATATGAATTACTCAGATGGTAGTGAGGTTGAATCATCCTTGGATAATGTAAACAAAGCTATTGAGATAATAAATACACAAATACAAACTAAGTAATATGATGGATAATAGGATAGAAGAAATACTCGATAAAGAAAAGAATAGACAATATGATACGATTGAACTAATTGCAAGTGAGAACTTTGCATCTGATGCCGTTATGGAATTAGCTGGTTCAGTATTCACTAACAAATATGCAGAAGGATATCCAAAAAAGAGATATTACAATGGATGTGAACATATGGATGAGATAGAGGAATTAGCTATCGAATCGCTTAAAGAACTATATGATTGTAATTTTGCTAATGTACAACCACATTGTGGTGCAAATGCAAATACTGCAGTTTATCAAGCATTTCTAAAACCTGGTGATAAAATACTTGGTATGGATTTAGCTAGTGGAGGACATCTATCTCATGGTAGTAAACCTAACATTAGTGGTAAAATATATAACGCCCATACCTATGGAGTAGATAAGAATGGGTGGTTAGATTATGATGAAATAAGAAAGATAGCAACTGAGGTACAACCTAAGATGATTGTGGCTGGAGCAAGTGCTTATCCAAGAATCATAGATTGGAAGAAATTCAGAGATATAGCGGATAGTGTAGGAGCATTACTATTAGTAGATATGGCTCATTATTCAGGATTAATAGCTGGAAATTCTTACCCATCACCAATACCATATGCAGATGTGATTACATCTACAACTCATAAAACTTTAAGAGGACCAAGAGGAGGTATTATACTATGGAACAATTCAGATTATACTAAACGTATAAATGGTTCTATATTTCCTGGTACACAAGGAGGGCCTCTAATGCATATAATAGCAGCAAAAGCTCAATGTTTCATAGAAGCAAACACAGATGAGTTCAAAGAATACACCAGTAAGGTGATAGAAAATTCCAAGGCAATGTGTGAGGTATTTGTAGAGAATGGAGTTTCAGTACAAACCGATGGAACTGATAGTCATATAATACTAATGGATTTATCAAATAGTCCACATAGTGGTAGGGAGTTTGCAGATATATTAGAAAATAATGGTATTACTGTTAATAAGAATGGTATACCAAATGACCCTCGTAGTTTTGTAGAAACGAGTGGAATTCGTATAGGAACTGCCGCAGAAACTACAAGAGGTAGAGATAAGAAATGGTTCAAGGATTTAGCTCAAAAAATATGTATGTTTCTTCATCTATCTAAGATAGCTAACAATAGACCATTTTAGTTATGAATATTACTAAATATAAAAAACATGGATGGGTTCATATTCAAGAAGCCATTCCAAAACATATAGTATCGGAATTACGAGAAAGAGCAATAAAATGGAGAGATTGGGTAAATGTTAGAGGAGGAACTCCATCTAAATACGGCCCTACACAACATTGGCAAGGTTTAGGATGTGCTGGTATGTATGATGAATACTTAATGGAATTTTATACAAGTGATTTGATGTTTGAAATTTCATCTGAATTACTTCAAACTAAAGATATTTGGTTGTATAATGACCAAATTGTTGTTAAGTTACCAAATGATGATTTCCAATTTGGAGAACATACTGATAACTCAGTTGGAGGAAACTCAAATAAAGGAAAGAATACCATAAATATTTCTGTAATACTAGATGATTTCACAGATGAAAATGGTACATTACAAATCCGTGATAAAAAAATATATCCAAAGGCAGGTGATATCGTTGCAATACATGGAGATACTCCGCATCAATCACAATCAAACAAATCAGATAAACCAAGATGTTTATATGCCTGTGTTTATAGTGATGAGAAACTAAAATGGCAACAATTTTATGTTAGTAAATTCAACGAACCAATAAAATTGAACAATGAGCTAATATGATAACCCAACGATTTAACGCACCAACTGAGTGGAGAATCCATTCTCATTATAATTTTTATTATAAGGGTTTCCTTGATATGGTAAATGAACTTCCTTCGTATTTTCAACCACATAGTTTACCAGTAACAATGATTGAGATTGGTAGTTATATGGGAGAATCTACAATGATGTTTGCATCGATTGGACTATTTAAAACTATACACTCAATAGATCCACACCAAGGAACTGAAGAGTTTAACGAATTGTTTGGATATTCTTGGGGTGATGTTGAAAAAGAATATAAATTAAATACAAGACACTTTGATAACATAATACATCATAAAGATTTTAGTTATAATGTAGTAGATAAGTTTGAAGATAATAGTATTGATTTTATTTACATAGATGCTGAACATACTTATGAATCAGTAAAGAAAGATTTAGAATTATATTTACCTAAGTTAAAAGTGGGTGGTGTTATTGGAGGACATGATTACATGTCTGATTTCTGGCCAGGAGTTTGTAGAGCGGTAGAAGAGGTAGTAGGAACACCTACTCAACTATTTCAAGATAGTAGTTGGATTAAGCAAATTGGGTGTATTGAAACCGAAGATAAAATCATAGAATCTGAACCAACTGAACCAACTGAACCAACTAAATCAACTACTCTGATATGACAGTAATTTAAATTTATAATATATATTAATATGAGGATTACTATTTTGCGTAAGGTAATACAAGTTATACAATCAACAAAGAATCAAGAACAATTGTTGAATGCTAAAAATTACATTAATTTGTATTATAAAATACATGGAACAAAGAACAAATGGATAATAGACTCATATGTTAAAAACAAAAAAAATAATTATAATTAATCCGAATTAGATATGGAAATAATTAAAAATAGATACGGTGCTGAGAGAGTCATTGATAAAATCAATGCTGAAACTCTTAGAGTAATGGGTGAATCCATTTTTTCAAGACAATCTGTTGATGAAGAAGGAAATCTTTCAATGTTTGACTTTGAAGGAGGCCCTTGTTTAACAGTTGGTGGTAATATTAAATTTATACAAACTAATTGGAAGATAACAAGTATTAAAAAAGAAGAAGAACAACACGAAGGATTAGTATCAGTTAGAATTGGTGTAAAACTATAAAATGAAACAGGAAACCGTACTTCATGTGTATATCGGAGATGATGATATACAATCATGGACACAAGGACCTGGTAAATTGGTTCTTATGCCCGAGATGTTTGATTGTTGTAAAACAATATTTAAAGATAATCTTGATAAACTTCAGTTTGCACGAGTAGAAGCAACCGTTAGAGGTAAAAAGAAAGCTTTCGATTTCTTTGTAGAAATAGATGGAATTCACGATACCTTGGAAAAACTAATGGAATGGGCTCTCGAAGAAGAAAAGTACGAAATGTGTGCAGAAATTAAAGAATTAGAGGACGAACTAGAAAAAGATAATACGTTTTGAAGATATTAGTTATAGGAGATAGTTGTACAGATGTATTTGTTTATGGTAGTTGTAAGAGACTTTGTCCCGAAGCACCTATACCTGTATTTAATCCATCAAAGACCATAACCAATCAAGGTATGGCAGGTAATGTTGTAGAAAACTTACGTTCATTAGGAATCAGAAAAACTGAACTAATAACCAACAACGAACAAATCATTAAAACAAGATATGTAGAAACCAAATCTAATCAGATGCTCCTTAGAGTAGATGGTAATGATAAGGTTTCTAATTCATTTGATTATCGTAAGGTAGATTTTGATTCATATGATGCAGTTATTGTATCTGATTATGATAAAGGATATCTTACCTATGATAATATAAAGAAAATAGGAGAGAAATCTAAGTTATCTTTCATTGATACCAAGAAAACAATTGGTAGTGGAGATTACTTCAAAGATTATACCTTTGTTAAGATGAATGAGGAAGAGTGGGAGAATTGTATATCTAAGGGAGCAATCTATTCTGATTGGAAGGATAGACTTATAGTTACAATGTCCGAAAGAGGATGTATGTACAATAGTAAAACATATTCAGTAGATAATTCAGTAGAAGTTAGAGATTTAAGTGGAGCGGGTGATACTTGGATGGCATCATTTGTGTATTCATATGTTGATACTAAAAGTATAGAAGATTCTATTCAATTAGCCAATGATAACGCTACAATAGTAGTACAAAAACGAGGAGTTACAACGATATGAAACTAAATTTAAAAGATAAAAAACATTTAATTGTTTCTGGATGTTCATTCACGGATGGTTTTTGGCTGGCGGACAAAGGAAGTTGGGCATATTATTTATCTGATATGTTAAATGTGAAATTACATAATAGAGCAAGAGGTGGTATGGGTAATGAGTGGATTTGTGATTCTATCATATCGTATCTTATTAATAACGAACATCTTATAAAAGATTGTGTTGTTGGAATTGCATGGTCTGAAACTACACGATTAACAAATCCAATACCATTACAAGATGGAGAACCTAGAGAGATTGATACAGTTCGTCCTCAAGACTTTCTTAAGGATAATTCTGGTCAACATGTTGACGGTAAATATGCGAAATACAATGGTGCAAAAGAGTTCTTCTCAGATATTCCATGGTGTGCGTACAAAACCTATATGTCAATAATAAAACTAAAAGCTTTTTTAGAATTAAAGAACATACCCTTTCTATTTATAGATGCTATAAATCCAACAATACTTAAATTTGATAATACTAAATTTCCAAATACATTTAATTTTACCCCAAACAATAATGAATCATCTCTCACATCACTCACCTTTGATTTAGCGGATCATTATCACGGTTTAAAGGATATACTAAATGAAAATGTTAACTCAAAGATTTTTAATGAATTTTTGCAATTAGGTGATTCACTATCCATACAAGATTATATGTGGAAAAACAAAGGTAAGGAGTACGACAGATTAACTCTTGGTAATGGAGGACATCCTAACGATGTTGCATCCAAAGAAATAGCAGAACTAATTTACAAACAAATAATATAATGTATAATAACGCAACATTTGTAGATAAGGAACAGGTGAAGAATCTAAAGAAGATGGATAACTTTGTAAAAGATAACATGCATAGATTTGGTGAAGAGGTTGCTCAACAAGTTAGAGAACTAATTACTAAGATTGAAGAAAAAGGACATTACTATGAATCAGAGGCAGAAGTTCTCAATATGATTGGTAATGAATATAACCAATGGAAAAAAGAACAAAGATAGATGAGAAAATATTTACCAACATTAGGAGAATTAATTGATAGATTAACAATATGTCAACTTAAAGAAGTAAAAATTCCACAACATAAAGAGGAATATCAAAACGAAATAAATGATATAGTTCATGATATCGATGAGATATTAACAGATAGTACGGGATTAAAAATAGATGGAGATTTCCTTAGAGCAGTAGTTGTATTATCTCAAATGAATACTCATATTTGGGTAAATGAGGATAATGCAAGAAGTGGAGATGACCAAGGTAATCAACTTATGTTAACTCATGGATTAAACGGAATCAGAAACACAGCCAAAAATAAAATACAAGAAAAAGTTGGTGGTAGAAAAGATTACAAGATAGATTGTATTGCTGATGAATTTAACGATTGGGAAGTATCATGGTAAAAAATAAACTACATATATTTGGATGTTCTCATTCAACTGATATTCATTGTGATACAGAAGTAAAGTGGTGGGCCCCTTCATTAGCAGAGAAACTTGGTATATCATACTACCCGATGGGTGGTAATAGTGGTAAAAATATTGAATATATTTTATTAAGTATTTATGATAGAATGTTAAACGGACATATTTTAAAAGATGATGTTGTTGTATTAAATACTTCATATCCATTACGATATGGTTCACCAAGATTACAACAGTTTGCTGATGTTGCAGTATCCGATAGAGATGATTCAGATTTCAAAAATAGAATCAAAGATTATCAGGATCATAATAAAGAGGAACTAAATGAGAAACTAACTTTTGATTTATGGTATAAACAAACATATGCTGCATGGAAATTATTGGATTCAATTTGTGATAATGTATATCAATGGACGTTGTTGCCAACCGATGATTTGGATTTAATGCATCAAGAAATTCATAATTCAATTCTTCACAACGTAGGTGATGGGAGAATTACAGATGTATATGGTACAGACTATCCAATAGAAGTTGAAAAAACTGGACTTAATAATTGGAGTGGATTAATATCTCCACCAGATGGATTTACTGATTGGGATAAATGGATAGCCAAAGTTCCATTTAAATGGAATGATTGTCATATGCATCCAAGTAGACATTCATTATTTGCTGAATTATTTTATAATCACATAAATGAAAATAAAAGAAACTAAAAAACGAACATTAATTAAAACAGTAACTTGGCGAATATTTGCTGTATTGAATTCATTTTTAATATTAACATTCAATATAACAGATGATAATTTTCTCAACGCAATATACATGAACATTACAGGTTTCTGTGTATTTTTTCTGTTTGAGAGAATTTGGTCAAAAATTAACTATGGAAGATATGGTCAATAATGATAAATAAAAAAACATCGTGGGAATTTGCCAAAAAAGAATATGGTTTTGGTAGAGTAAAGATAGATGACTTCTTAGATGAGGAAACTTGTTTAAAGTTATACAACGAATGTGTAAATGCACCAAAGGGTGGATGGACAGTTTTCACACGTGCTGGCTCTCGTATGGAAGAATTCAACGATTTGATTTCACTACCAACCGCACATAAAGTTACGTATGATATTATGCATAGTGGTGAATTCATTTATGAGTTGGAACAAATGACCGGAACAGTTGGATTACTACCAGATCCTCATTTAGTTGGTGCTGGTTATTCTATAATAAGAAATGGTAAAGACTTAGGTTGTCATTATGATTTTAATTGGAATGATAGATTAAGACTTCACAGAAAACTAACAACTCTTCTTTATATCACACCAGATTGGAAAGATGAATGGGGTGGACACATTCAATATTGGGATGATAATATAGATGTAAACCCAAACTCAAACCTAATAGAATCGGTATCACCTAAATTCAATAGGTTGGTTATAAACGAAAATATAAACCACGGCCCTTACCATAAGGTAAGTGGAGTAAACGCACCAGATGATGTTTATGGTAGATGTGCAATTAGATTCTTTTATTATGTATCTTCATCGGAATATGATAAAGAAAACCCACCACATAGAAGTACTTATAAATCAAATGAGTATTCACATCATAAATTACATGAAGATGAAAATTGGAGTGGTCATTATGTAGGTCAAGGTGGAGAAGATTATGGTTACAAAAGAAAAGATAATGAGTAAAACACTTTCTTTAGGATGTTCCTATTCACTCGAAGTGGGTGAACGATATGATGCACCAGGTGCCTCTATTCATTTTTTATTAGAACAAGTAAAATACTATAAATCTTATAAAATTAACAAAGACTGGCTTTGGATAATGGATATAACGCAAGTTGGGAGAATATCAAAACAAGTTCCAATTGAATTACATAAGGAGTGTATAGATAAGGCTGATACATCTGGACCCAAATACCAATTTCAAGAAAAATTAGGAACTAATTACTTTACTCTTTTTACTGAACAAGTGGAATTCGATGCATCATGGTCAAACGAGTTCAGAGAATGGTGGCTTAAGGAAGAGGCCCTTCATTATGCAAAATCAATAGAAGAACATATAGAAGATTATTTAATCACATTAAAAAAAATACAAGAAGAGTTAGTTGGTTATGATTACAAAATGTTTTTAATGAATAATACATTTGAAGGATATTTTTACGAAGATGGTATACTAAAACACATATATTCAGAATCAAAAGAATATAATGTACCTGATTTAAAAAATACTATTAAATTAAAGGATTTGTATCCAAAATTATGGAAAGATATTGATTTATCAAAATTTACATTTTATAGTGTAGATGGTAATCAGTATGGAGGCCTTGATGAGTATACAATAGATAATTTTGAAAGCAATTGTTTCATGGATACTATAAGTAAAGATGATATTCCATTTGGAAAACATCCAAACTCTGAAGTACATATTAGTTTTTTCAACAAAGTGATACATAATCGATTATGAAATACATACTAACATCAGGATGCTCGTTTACAAATAACGTTCGTTTAAATCCTAATAATATTAGTGAACTAACTGATAGTAGAAAATCATGGCCGTATTACTTAAACAAAGAACTTGGTAAAGGTTATACAGTTCTAAACTATGGTGGTGCAACAAATGATAATGTTAGTATTTGTAGAATTTTGTTATATCATGCAAAAAGGTTAATAAGTGAAGGAATACCTTCAAGTGATATAACATTGATAGGACAATGGTCAGACCCAAATAGAGAATCAACTTGGATTAAACATGAATTCACAGAAAAAGATAGAGAAAAGTATGGACATACATTAGTTTATACTGAAAATTGGGAAAAAGAAAATGGATGTTTCTTTCTTACGGGAGGATATTCTCCACCAGCTGGTGAGGATTCTGCAGTTAAATTCTTGGGTATTGAAAATGCAGTTAAGTATTGGGAATTGGATGTTAATTGGAATAATATATTGAACCAATCACTTCATTGGATGGAATCATGGTCACATTTAGAGAGATTCTGTAAAGATGGTGGAATAAATACATATTGGATGAGTATGCGAAATCCATATTCAGATGAAGCATATGAATGTCATTTCGGTGCACCAGGAAATGATTCAGATAAAACAAGTAAATCTATATGGATGAAACAATATGAAATATTTAAACCATATTTTGATGAAGTTCCTATTGATGGAACAAATCATTGGCATTATAAGAATTACAACGGATTACTTGAATGGACAATTGATAACCGAATGGATGGTGTTGATGTGTTTCAAGAAAGTCCAAACATGACTTACGAAGAGTATCTCA
>Ga0209815_1001064_pt1 | contig 18859 bp, 37 predicted proteins | sample CoawatmetaG00DNA_FD_187507 | JGI IMG/M metagenome (GOLD analysis project Ga0209815, IMG submission 187507) | Marine microbial communities from the West Antarctic Peninsula - Coastal water metaG002-DNA (SPAdes) (version 2) | ecosystem: Environmental > Aquatic > Marine > Coastal ...
CTAAATCAAGCAATATATACAAAGTAGTGGGACCCCTTTTTATATAAGGTGTATAGGGTGTCCTTGTTCCGTGTGCTGTGGGTATTGGGTCTGGTACCTCTATTGAATGCGAGCGGGGCGGCACAACCTGTGGTTGTGTGAGTGTGTGTCCTACAGGACACACACAGTTTGTGTTCGGTTAGCTAGCCCATGTATTGAGTGCGTTCTTTTGTATAACCATAGCAGGTCCAACAACTACGTCATCATATCCAAATAGATGTGTTTCTTTTGTGAAGTGCTTTCTCCACAATGCAGTTGCTTTCTCATTTAATGGTAAGCCCATTAGTTTGCCCTCTTCATTTAAAAGAAGTAAGTCACCATTCGGAAACGAAACAACTTCAACCATACCACCTACGAAGTCTGATACAGCTTGATACTGTGGCTCGTTCTTTACGTCATCAATGATAACGAACTCGTTTGCATCTGTGCTTAATGTGTTTTTCTTTGTCATGTGTATTTCTCCTGTATAAGTTAATATAGATCTATCCTATACTATCCACCATTGTTGTCAACCCTTGATATCTCTACCCTTGTATAACTATGACCAGTGTATGTAGTATCTTGCACCTTCTCTACATTGACTGGTGTTTCCAATGCCTCAGTCCTTGGCGCGATGGCTACTATCTCTTGTATATGTTTATTAGCAAAGTCATTATAACAACCATTACTACAGAAGTAATTATAGAAGTTATTAGCATTGTACCACCTACTCTCGGTTCGTTGTGCTATCTTCTTAGTCCTTAAGACCTTGCTACCCTTGACACCTCTTATTCTATCTTGAGTGTCGTTGGTATGGCAACTTGGTCCATGGCACCAATTAAAGCTACTCATGAGTTATCTCCCTCTAAATGTTTTCTAACTTCAGCAAATCTTTCAATTAAGTTAGCAACAGATTTTTCTAGGACTTTTATTCTATCCTCTAAGAATTTAATCTTTTGCCTTTCATGTTGTTCAGCTTTGTTTTTTGTGTGTAGTTCAAAATGTTCTTGTGTTAGTTCAGTCATTAAAACCTCACAGTCCAACTGCCTTTAGCAGTTCTATAGCCTTGTGCGTCCATATCAAAGTAGGTCATCATTTGGTTGCCGACTTTGCTTGTGAAGTATCTACATTGGTCAGTCCATGTTGCATTCCTTGTGATGTGCTTACCATGTTTAACTGCAAAGTATGTTATCTTGAATTGTTTGTTTAGTATCATATTTATCTTCTTTCTGTGTTTGTTTCTGTATTCCCTATCCTATCATAAATAGGATAGGTGTCAACCCTTGTTATGCCTCTATTTGATCTGTTGCATTATCAGCATGAGTTTTTAATTGCTCAAGTTCCTCTCTTAATTTATTAACTATATCTTGATTAGCATTTACCATTTCAAGTAATTGAGTAGATTGCGTCATTATAATATCAATCTTATCACTTACTCTAATTTGTTTGTTTAGGTTTTCTAATTGTGTGAACATGTATTTCTCCTGTATGTTTGTTATAGGGTATTATATCCTATATAATACCCCATGTCAATATCTTAGTTTACTGTCTGTCGCTGTTGCATTCTGGCAATAGCGATTTTCTCCTCTCTCGTTGGCTCTACCTTATCTGTTAAAAGATCAGCTAAATTTGTCGGACTATAAACTGAAAGTGCCATTGATGAACTCTCGTTCAATATGCCCTCATTAAGTGCAACACCTAATTTGTCAGCTAGGTCTTTTGCTTGGTCAAAGTATCTATAAGATTTTAAACCTAGTTTTAGTTTAGACATCTTACTGTCAACATGAGCAAACAACTCTTGGTGTGTTCTCTCAACAGTTGCTTGTGCTGTGACATAAATTTGAAACTTCTCGTATGTTTCTTGGTCAACAGCAAACATTCTACTATGACAATATGATGAACCAATAGTAGTCAGTTCAAAATCACTATTCCATTGTTGTTTGATACTCACATCAGTTTTATTATCATTGCTACTTGTTTCATGCCCAGTAAATTTATTGACTTGGCTTTCCATAGTATAATAACTCGGACTACGTTTGTCGTAGTTGCCATTGATTGCTACATGAAAGTCTGGGTTTAGTCCTTTGGCTTTGATCTCATCTCTATAATAAGACCTTGCAAAGTCGTTGTCTAAATCAAACTTGACGTGGGTTTCATCAACTCGTTCATGTTTATCTCCATCACTATCTATTTCTATTCTTTTTGGTGCAGTAAAATAGAAACAATTATCTTTAAACAACTGTCCACCACTTGCACTATATTTTTTTATCATTGATCTTATAGTGTCAACATCTTCTTGTGGTTGATGTTGTCTTACAACTGTTTCAGCTAGAACTTTTGTTTCAGTTCTTACATTGTTATAGTCAGCTATTGCTTGAGTGTGCAATTTATACTTTGGACTGTTAAGTTCAAAGTGTGTTTGAAATACACCCTCAATAGATTTTCTTTTTTCTGTGTTTAGTGTCAATCTTTTCTGTGTCATGTTTCCTTTGGGTTGATTATTATTATTTTGCATAAATAGTTTTTAGCACTTGACAATAGGATAGTCAAGCATTATAAGTGATTTATATTTACCGCGCCTGGATGCTTTGGCTAAACGCGTGCGAGGGATACGGTTGACCCGCCCCGACTAAAATAGGGTCAACATCATTTGGTGGACCAATAGGTAAGCGAACTGAACAGGCCTATGACCTATTGGCCCTCCTAATGATAAGGCACACATTCAGCTCACGAAATGCTTCGCGCTAAGTGACTTCTGGTGGGGCAGCCTTAGCCCAGTTGCGCTCAAGTCCTTCGGCCGAGGGAGCGCAACGGGTTTATATGATTAAAGAGGAAAGTTGCAAGCTGCAAGCTTCAAGCTTGACAATGGTTACGGGATAGTATAGGATGAGTATATTAACAAATACAGGAGAAATAAATGGACAATGAACAATTAAAAAGAATAGCTGATGCTATAGAAGAGATCCTGCGTATGGTAAAGACTGATCAAGAACGCGCTCAGGAAGCTAGAGCACATTACAAGATGGAAGAAGAACAAAGTGAGTAAAGTTAATAGATCAGGGTCGGAAAGTATTCCGATCCTGATCGGCCATTGGCGATGGCTCCAGGACCAAGGACCATGTTACAAGGATCAAGCGGCAAGCTGCAAGCGCCAAGCTGCAAGCTTGACAAGATTACATTATAAGGATATTGTATCCTATAAACTAAAGGAGAAAGAAACATGTTAGTAAAAGAAGCAAAATTGATTACCGACTCATTAACCGGCACGTCTAAGATGCCAGGCAAGAGTTACTCTCTTCCAGCGTGGGAATGCCAAACAGGAGCGAAGCTCAGGAAGGTTCCAACCTCACCGTGTTTTGGTTGCTATGCCCTGAAGGGAAACTATACACGTTATCCAGCTATCAAAGCAGCTCAGTACAGGCGGCTTGACTCATTGTCTAACCCGTTATGGGTTGACGCAATGGTTGCGCAGGTGAAGCGGATGAAGGTCTTCAGGTGGCACGACGCTGGAGACGTACAGTCACACGAACACATGGCCAAAATTTTAGAGGTTGCAAGGTTAACGCCGGACACTAAGCACTGGATGCCAACACAAGAACGGCCTTATCTTCCAGACCCTGCAGCGGTCCCGGACAACATGATCATCAGGTTGTCAGGAGCTAAGGTTGACGGCGCAGCGCCTAAGGCGTGGGCCCATACTTCAACAGTCGTAACCGATGGATCCGAGACCTGCCCATCAGGCAGCCAGGGCGGAAAATGTTTAGATTGCCGCGCTTGCTGGAATAAAGAGATTCCAAACATTAGTTATGGTAAACACTAGCATGGATTTTTTTAAGAACGGCACCGGCTGGTGTATAAGACATAGAGATCCGAGGGCCCCGAAACCAATTACAAGCCGCAAGCCTCAAGCACCAATATTCAGGAAACAGCAAGCTGCAAGCCTCAAGCTCCAAGCTCCCCGAGCATCAAGTGACAAGCTTCAAGCCCCAAGCAGCAAGCATCAAGCTTCAAGCCACAAGCGTCAAGCTCCATGATTCGTGAACCACGGAACATTTGAAAACGATTAGAGCATCTCGGACCAAGGGCCTCTGCTATGATAAAAGTATTGTGCGGATGCCTCAAATGAAAACTTAATTGGTGTGGACTGAAGCGGATAGAATTACCCTTGGTTACTTTTAATTCAATAGTGAAAAAGTGGCCATGGCTATTGCTAGCCAGTATATCAGGAGTGCCAAGATTACTAAGGTTTTCCAGCCTTGTAAGAGAAAAGTCACTCCATGATTTACGTAATTTTTGATAGAGTTTAGCCTCTGGTCCCACCTACTTTTTTGGGGTAACAGTGTCATTCTTTTTTGACTTCAATGACGCTAACATATTGATTAAATTTGCAGATTCAATATACGGTTTTGTCGATAGATATTGCAAAATTTGTTTTCTTTGTTCTTCAGTTAATTCAAACATACTTACTCCTTTCTATTAATAATCTATTAATAATTTTTCTGGCAACACTTCTCGTTGCTCATTTTGACTCTTGATAACTAATCTTATACTTGGCTGTCCAATGATTGTGCTCTCTTGTACTTCCATTCTTTTTATCTCTTCAAGGTAACCATTCTTTTCAATATAAATTCTAGCATTGCTAATAGCATTACCCTTTTTGCTAGTAAAGTTTTCCATGAAGGCCTGTAGTTCTTTAACGTACATGATAAAAATCTGATAATTGTTTGTTTAACTCTTTCATTTTAATCTCTAAATTTTTGTTTGTTTCTATTTGATTAGCCAACGTAAAAGTGTGACTTTCATTAATAGCCATAAGGTCTGTAATTCTTTGATGTAGTTTACTAATTAAAATGTCTTTATTTTCTAATTGTTGCTCTAAATCGTTAGGTCCTCTGTCATCTTTCATATGTTGACAATATAGTCATGTTACCCTAAAATGTCAAGTGTAGCCAGTTTGAACTAAACTCACTCATGGCTACTTATTATGGGTGTACCAAAAAGATTAACAGAAATGCAAAAAAGATTCGCCGAGTATCTAGTCTTCAATGAAGGCAGAACTACAGGATCAGATGCAGCTATAGCTGCTGGATATAGTGAAGGTAGATCTAGAGTTGAAGCATCAGAATTACAAAATCCTAGACTATCACCATTGGTAGTACAATACATAGGATCATTACGAGAAGAAAAACTTAGAAAATACGAAGTCACCTACGATAAACATGTAGCTGAACTTGGTAAGATTAGAGAAGCCGCTTTAAATAAGGGTGCCTTTTCTGCTGCGACCAACGCTGAAAAGAATAGAGGTATGGCTGCAGGATTATATATAGACCGGAAAATAATAAAAACAGGTAAACTAGAAGACCTATCAGAGGAAGAATTAGAATTAAAAATGAAACAAATATTATCGGATTACGCACCGATTCTAAATGCGAAAGTTGTCGAGGCACTACCGGAAGAAATTGATGAAGAAGATCATTCTGAATCTTCTAATTGATTCTTAAGCATATCTACTACCCAAACATTATCTCTAAATACGCCCATCATCACATTAGTTAATTGATTTACAACAGCTTCTTCATGCTCAGGTTTTTCAAGTGGTGATTTCTCTTGGTTCAAGCCGGCAACTTGAACAGCTGCGTGCATGATCTCGTGAAAGAGGGTGTTAGCTATTTCTTGACCACATAAATCATGTTGTACATGTATAACATTTTGTCTGTAATCATATTCTCCAAAACAATCTGTCATCTCCCATTTTTTATAATCAGGTCTAACATATCTAATTTTAACATCTTTATAACCAATCCTAACGGTGTTAGGCAATCCATGTGTCTCAACTGGAATCGGCTTTGATGTTTTTCTAAAGTGTGAAGTTTTCTTTCTATTTTTCATGGTTTGTTTATATATTAATCTTGCGACACCTAACAGTGGTTATTTTTTTTATTTCTCTTACATTGCGCTAAAAAAAAAATTAGGTGTCGAAAAACATAAAAACCTGTATTCTATTACCTATAACCCTTGATATTAAACCCTGATTTAAGCAAATCTTTGCGACACCTAGGGTGTCGGAGGGGGGTCGGCAGGGGGTCGGCGGTGTCGCAAACTTACCCTTATTTGCCTTCTTTTGGACACATTGTGCTATAAATGTCGCACATTTAGTTAAATAATCTAGAATCATTCTAATGTAATTTAGTTTTCGACACCCTTGCGACACCCTTGCGACACCCTTTCGACACCCTATTCGACACTTAATTTATTGTACATATCTAATCTTTTTAAAAACTCATGTTTCCATTTTCTTAATTGCAATCCTTCAGTTTTAAACTCTTGGTAATATAAGTCAGGCGTGCATACCATGATAACTCCTTGTTTGATCTTAGATCCGTAGACATAGTCGTGGGCCATGGCGTATGCTGCAATTTGCATGTAATAATCTTCAATCCATTCTTCCCTCTTCGGACGGTTACTTTGTTTGAAGTCAACAACAGTCTCCATGCCATTATGTGAACAGATAAGGTCTGTAGCACCTGCGTATAGATCCGGATAATGTAACGTAACTTCCGAACCGTAATACTCATCCACTGCCGATAAACCCATCTCAATAATTTTGTCGGCCATGGGACGCGCCTCTTGTCCGATGCTTGTAAGATCAACACAGCCAGTTCCGAGAACATGATGTTCGAGAAATTTATGCATACAGGTCCCCCTGGAACTTGAATGATTCTTAATTCGTTCTGCTTCTTGTTCACCTACTTTAGCCTTCCATTTTTTTATAAAATCTTGATTTTTGGTGGCTCCTAATATCGTAGTAACAGACGGAAGTCTATATTTATCTATTTCGTAAACACGTTTTCCTGTTCCGGGGTCCGTGATCTGTTTACCTTGTATATAGCTGTATCTATTAGATTTTTTAGGTCCCTTAGGCGTGTTAGTTTCTTCTAGTTTATCGATTAACTTTTGGTAAATCTTGGCATCTTTATCATCCATCATTAGTCACTACCTTTAATAACTTCTCTTGAAGCATTTCCTTCTGCTTACGTAACATATCTAACTCCTCAGATAATCGTTGAATAGATCTACTCTGTAACAAACTATTCTCTCGCCACTGTCTACGCTCTTGTTTTATTAGTTCATTATCCATTTTTTTTTCTTTCTTTCTTATTAGCTTTAGATTGTTTTAAAGACTCATCTAATTCTTTAATTTCTTTTTGACCAAATATTTTATCAAAATTTTCTCTATATTTATTGGTACTAGGTCTACTTCTTCCGTCCCATTTTTCTTTTTTTGTAACCATAACCTGTTTTTCTGTTAGCCCATAGTTTTGTCCATGACCAACTTGTTACTTTAGTGGATATACCATTAATTTTTTCTAAACATCCAAATATTAATAAATCTATCATTATTTCTCCTTTCCAAACCAAATGTTATCTCTAAACTTATCTAGTTCTACTACATTATCATTTATATCCTGAATATCAGGTTCGTAATGATCAATTACTTGTTCTATTTTATGTAATTTAACAATAGCATAAGGCCATAATTTCTTACACACTGCCAAACAATCTCTAAACGAACAACGCCAACGCCATTGTGGTTTCATACCCTTAGGGACCTTCTTAGGTCTTACAGTACCTACCATTAACGTCTCATGTACAAGTTCTATAACATTTTTATCTGTCATAGATATCTCCATAACAATACGCCAACAATCATAAGTACCTGTTTTTTTCTTTTCCTTATATTTTTTGTAAGTTAAAGATCCTTCGCCATCAAAGAGTCCTGCAATATAAGCTGTGTCTAAGTGAAAATTATCATTCATCAGTTTATAGTAGGTTCATCAATATGTTCATCATCTGCCAAATTATCAGCATCGATATAAGACTCCACAATTTTGGACTCATCCACATAGATTTCTCCTTCCGAGTCGCATATATCACATTGCAGCACTATATGTTCTCTACTCTTCTTATTTTCGTCTAACTTTCCATCTTCTTGTATTTGGAATTGCTTGTAACCATTTCCATTACATTCAAAACAGATTGCCTTATGTCTACGCTTCTTTAAATTTGCCATTTAATTTCTTCGCTTTCTCGTTTGCAATTGATTCGATGGTTTTACTTATAGATAATTTAGCATCCGGTAATAGTACCTTAGATAATTTTATCAATATCTTGTATGTATCGTGTGTTAATGATACATTTCTATACTTTGTTATATCAGTCATTTTTACCTTTCATTTGTTTATAATGACTATATAGGATGTTAACAGGATTTGTCAATGATTAAAATTATTTTATTTATGTATATCTGTAGCACCATTCCAGGTAATGAGTGCCAAATTATTCCTACAGCCCCTCATGAATTTGAGGATATATATAGTTGCACTGTTTATGCACATCAATATTCAGGAGAGCTAATAGCAGATTTTAATAAAGATTTTGTAAACAAATATGGTGCTCACACAAGATTTGTATGTAAACCACAATATATTATTTAATTACTCACAAATAAAACCTTGTACCGTGCCTCTACCATCATTTAGATAGAAGCCTTGACCTCTAGGGTCATCAAAGCTGTGTGTTGTGATAGTTTCAATATACATCTCTGCATAATTAAAACAATCGTTTACACTACTAGCCGATGGCAAGTGTAACGGTTCTTTTACTAGGTCTCCGTTGAACAGTAGAACCAGGATTACTATCGTTTTTACCATTACTTGTCCCCTGTGATATTATTTTACTTATTTTTGGTGCTTTTAATTCTACTTCAACACCATATCTTGTCCAGGCTTTCTTCATTAGATTTAATTCTAATACAAATGTAGACCACTGACTTTGTGATGTACCTTTTACGTTTAATGTTATTGTTTTCATTTTTTACTACCTCCATCTAATCTCCTGCTTTCGTAGGGTTCAGCTAATGTCATCTTCATCTCTCTAAAAAAAGCTTCTACCTTTTTTATATAACCCAAAGGCAAATCGTCTAAATCATTTTCATGATAAGCGTTAGCCCAACCATAGCCTGTTAATTTTATTTTACTCATTTTAAATTTATCTCCTTATCTTTTCTACCAGGTATTGATGCACGTACCATTGGTGGATCAGTCAACCCATCCATAGCATCTATATAAACTTCTAGTGGACCTGCATTAGTTTGCATAGTTATATAACAGCATCCTTTCATTCTTATGTCAAAATGAATGCCTTTGGCATAACGATCTTCAGATCCGTTATGTCTACGGATTGCCATATGTTTACTAGTTCTTCTCATTGTATTCCTTTCTATTTGTTATTACTTTCATATCTTATATATAGGATATAGAGGGATATTTGTCAAGTCTTAACCTTGGCCTAAATATCTTTTCTGCGATTTTTGACGTTTTTCGGACTTATTAAGGTTTTTTTTATGTTGTCTAGAACCACGTTTTTTGGGCTGGTCTCTTTTAACATAATGTGAGAAGTTTTGTTTAGCCATCTTTCCATTCTTTTACAAAATGACTACGACTGTCATTGGTTGAAGATATAATAGGTAAATAACTTATTTTACCATTAATATGTTGTTCTAAATCTGCACCACATTCCATACATCTATAAAATTGAGATGATATTCCAACTAATGTTGTAATTTGTTCGCACGTAGGACATTTACCATTGACAATTTCTGCCTGTATTTTCATTACTCTAGTATAAGCTTTTTTATAGATTTTTCACCTAAATAAATTTCTGTTTCTGCTTTTGATTTTATACACTGATAATCTACACTACTACCGGTGTTAGAACGCATTGCAATTCTTTTACCTTTTAAACAAGTAGACATAGAGTCTTGTATACGATGTTCTTTAATTTCTCCGTTTATAATCATAAGTAAAGCAACTACAATTTCTACCATTTAATGATCTCCATTGCCGTTTGCTCTAACTTTATCTTTTAAATGTTCTATATCTATTAAAGCTTTTTCTAATTGTTTATTAAGAAATTGTATGTTAACTTTGTTGGTCATATTTTGTTCTTGAGTTATCTCTAATTTTTCAGTGGCTTTATACAAATCTTCAATAAGCATGTATTGTTCCTGGTCCGTGGGCTTTTGTTCACTTTTCTTGAGCAGATCAGCATTAAACAATTCTCTTGATGTCTCTAAACTTGTTAGTCTTGCAGTTAATTCATTGTAAGCCATAATTCCAAAAGAAATTCCTATTACCAGACCAATCATATTTTTGATTGGCATACTTACTGCTGTGTTATCTGATATTTTCATTTTTTAGCAATTTTACCTTTGTTTAAACCTTCTTTGATAACATAATCTTGTGTGCCATTAGCTCCTATCTCAACTTCTTTTTTTAAATTTTTAAATAAATTCATTTCTTTTAATTTTTTTTCTGTTCTTTGTTTAAAACAATCTAATACTTTTGTATCCCTCATATTAATATCCGGAAGGACCTCCAAATATAGCTAACCCTAAAAACATAATAATCAAAGTCCCTGTAAAATAATAATTCATATACCCACACTCCATATTAATTATTGTCTCCTGTTAATGTACTACGCATAATTAAAAAACTTTTAAAATCGTTTTCCATTTGTTTTATTTTTTCTTCCATTCTTTTAAGTTTATCATTTGTAACAAGGGTATTACCTTTATTAGTTTCTATATTTAATAGTAAATGACTTTGATTTTCTTGTATTCTAGCTATGTATCCAATTTGATTTTTTAAATGAGTATCGTTTATGATAGTAATTTGATCTTTATTTTTATTAATAGTCTCTGTTAGACTTACAATATACTTAACGCCCGTAAACGTTCCAACTATTAAAGAAGCAACTACAGGTATCATTACTACATTTTTTTTCAATAGTTCTGCAATATTCATTTACCATCCTTATTTTTTTCCTGCCTCTTGGCAAATTGGACATGATTTTTTAAATCTGTTGTGTGTCCAACAAACAATTTTTTCTTCTACAGTTAATACCAGTGGAATTTCAGGCTCAGGTACTTCTGTGTACATTGTAATATGCTCATCTATTTCTTCACACTTACAAAATTTACCAAATATTTTTTCTAACCATTTTCTAATCATTTTTTTTCTCCTCAATTTCATAAAAGAAATTATCTGTGTCTTCAGTTTTCCACTGTCCTGTGTCTTCTACATTCCATTCGTTAGTTTGCACTTTCCAGTCGGGAATATTATCTTTCACAGTAAAAGAAGGTAGGTCCCAGATACATCTATTATTAGGTTGTGCTGCATAATTACCATCATTTAAGGCTATTATGTGAGCGCACTTATGTTCGTGCGGTATTTCGGAATGATCCGTGTCTAGTATATTAGTCTCTGGATGAGCAAAGTCAATAGTAAATAAGTATTTACCATGATGCCATTTTTTATCTTTACCTATGTATTTACCGGATGATGCGCTTAAAAGATCAAATACATTAACAGTAGGGTAATAACTAAAACTATTCCAAAGCTGAAGTTCATCAAGTCGTCTAGATGGAACAGCTTCCGGTTTAAAACCACGTTGAATAAAAGCCGTAATTGGTAAGCGATAAAATATTGCACCGTTCTCCATAATAGCGTGCCATAATATAGCCCTTCCAGTAATACACGATATACCGAAGACAATACAATCCTCAACTTCTCCATGATGTTTTTTACAGTCATATAAATACTCTCTCCTTATTTGTGCGTAGGTTGCTGGTATGTTTGCATTTAAGTAAGCCATGATTCAATACTATCATCAAAATCCCTGTAATCTACAGTTATTTCGCCGCCTACTTTAATATTTTTTAATGCTATACCCTCATCATTTACATTAGGATCTGTGCTATGGTTAATATATTTTTCATTGTCAATGCTCAAAACATATTCGTCTTTGCGGTCTTCATACCCATGTGTCTCAATAAAGTTAGCAAATGCTAAAGGCATTTTTGGTAAATTTGTACTGTTAAACCTTAATTCAAATTCAGGTCGCACTTCTTTTATTTTATCACCTTTCTTAACATTTTCTTTTGAAAAAACACCAACTCCTTGTATTTTACTTTTGTCTAGGTAAGTATTTATTAAAAACATTATTTTAGTGCACCCCAATTTTTACCATGCTTATAATTTACTTTATTATTAATTTCTAAAACTATTGCGGATTCCATTGTGTTTTTTACTATTTTAGCTTGTGTATCATTTTCTATTGATAGACACAACTCATCGTGTATCTGTATCTGAGGTAAAATACCTTGTTCATACAAATCTACCATAGCTTTTTTAGTCATGTCCGCTGCACTACCTTGGATTAATCTATTCAAAGCTTTGTATGTAAATGCAGGTTTGTAAAAATCTGTAAAATATTTATAAGTTGGATCAGGTACATAACCTTTGTTTAGTCTATCATCTGTATAGTATTTTTTTGCTACTGCTTCATCTAAAATATCTACAGGATCAAACCTATTAATTTTATTATTCCACTTCCTGTCTCTAGTTTCCCATTTATTAAATCTACAAAACCTGTCTTCTAATGTAAATAATAATTTATATTGTTCAGCAAACTCAATTAAATCTAAAGATAATTGTTTTACAAATGGAACCTGAGCATGATACTCAGCAAACAATGCGTTTGCTTTAGGTCTATCTAAACCAAGTTCACTAGCTAATTTTATTTTACCCATACCATAGAAGAGGCCTAAATTAATTGTCTTGGCCATGGTCCGTGATATCTGAGCCATGTCTGCTACGATTTGGTGAAAGTCTGCGTCCTCTTTATTAAATTCTTTTTGCAAGGTATCTGTTCCAGGCATTCCTAGTTTTAAGGCATAGTGTACCACGATCCGTGGTTCCTGTTGACTGTAATCAAATGATCCCCATTCACATCCTTCTTCCGGTATAAATAATTCTCTCATCTTTTTACCAATGAATCCTCTTGAAGGTATCTGTTGTAAGTTAGGATTAGACATAGAAAATCTACCAGTAACCGTTCCACCTTGGTCCGATCTAATTTGGTTGATGTCCGCATGTATTCTACCTTTATGTACAAAACCTAACAGTCCTTCGATAAAAGTATTTTGAGTTTTATCAAAGTTTCTTGCTTTAGCTATTAATCTTAAATATTTATTTTTATGACCCGATAAGTAATCTTTAGGGAGTTGAGGTAAGCCTGCTTTAGTCACCGCATAATCGTCAATGTTTTGATGATCTAACAAAGCTTTAATAGAAGATGCTGCCCACATTTCTATTCGAATGTTAGTTTTTCTTGCTATATAATTTATAATACTATTTTTAGTTTTTTCTAAACGTTTACCAAATGCTCTAGCTTTTTCGACATCAATCTTAACGCCTTTAAATTTCATGTCAACCAAACAAGGAAATAATTTAGTTTCTAATTCAAATATTTTTCTACAAGTTTTTTCTTCTACTGTTCCATCTTCATAAGTTTTAGTGTATAATACTTTGTCCAAATATTTTTCTTCAAACAAATTCCATAACTTCAATGTTAAGTTTACATCTTGCTCTGCATAATCTTTTACTAAAGAATAAGGTAGTTTTTCCATATTAGACATAGGGTCTTGTATAACTCCCTTGGACCACTCCTTAACTTTATCTGTTAAATCATATTTATATTTAGTTTCATTTAAATAAACTTTACTAATTGCATCTAAAGAATATCTCATTCTTGTTTCATCAATTACAGATGCTGCAATCATTGTATCTAATAATTCTCCTTGAGGCATGTCTCCAGTCGAAGCTCTAATCCAACACACATCGTATATTGCATTATGAAATACCTTACGTATGTCTTTGTTTTTAAACAGTTTTTCGTTCAAGTAATCCCATGTTTCTTTGATAGGTAAATTATCTGTGTGAGCATGTTGTATAGGAAAATAGAATGTTTGTTTCTTTGTAGCGATTGCAATGCCGGTTACAAAACCATCATTCCTAACTGCACCTATACCTTTTGTTTTTAAATTTGGATCTGAAGTCTCTAAATCAATAGCGACAATATCTATATCAGTTAAATCTAATTCTGATACTTGTGGAACAGTACACATTATTTGTAATCCCTTTCTATAATCATTTCTAAGTAGTGAATAGCTTTCTCTACATCTTGTAACTTACCCTTGGACTTATGTCGACATATATATTTAATTGCATTACCTTCTGCAAAAAGTAATTTGTTTTTATTGATAAAGTCTGCTGGTTGAATCACCATATCTTTGTAATGGGATCCCCCGACTTGCTTGTGATATACAGCCATATTTACCTAGTTCCTTTCCTGTTTCTGTTGCTAATACCCAAATGTCAAAGATTGCTCTACTAAACATAGTATACTTCAATCTATATTGTACGTTCTCTGGTTCGGGTTTGTGTCGTGTCAATGTTAAATCTCCAATAACATTATCATAAGTCATTCCTTTTACTTTATGAATATTTCCAAGTTCAATTCTAATTTTAGAATCATAATCAAATCCGTTTCTTATTACATTTTTAATATATATCATTCTAGCAGCATGTTCTTTTTCGTCTTTGCCTTTACTTCTTTTTCTAATCAAGTCAAAACTTGAATGTAAATGTTGTTTATCTTTTAATAAACCTTCTTTAATTAATTCATCAATAATATAATCTTTGTTAATTTTAAAATTTCCCTCATCAAATGCAAATGTTCCTTTGCCTCTAGGTATAGCTTTACTACCTAAATACTTCCAAAATTGTTTTATCTGCGTTCTACTTTTAGGAGAGCCTTCATAAAATGATACCCATTCATCATGACATCTTAATTCTTCTTTAGATACATGACCTGAATTTCCTACGTATGCAAATTCAAAACCATTTTGTTTTAAAAAATCTACTATTCTTAAATCAGTAGGTTTACCCCGGTAACAGAATAAAAAGTTTTGATTAGTATTTTTCATTTTATCTAATAAAATAGATAAACTTTTAGAAGGTCTTAAATCATTGAGAGCATATTTATTTCCTTCAATTAAATCTCCGTGTTTGCAACCTTCTGGTATTAAATTTCTTTTCCCATGATAGTCATTATCGTATGTTGCTGGATACCATTTTCTTGTGTACCCATATTCTATCCATATTGGAGTTATAATTTCTTTACAGTAATCATTGACGGCTTTACTACATCTCTTTCCTTGATCTAATTCTCTGTAAGGATTAGCTGAAAGTTTATGGAAGTAATCTGCGTCTGAACCTGCAAATTCAAATATGGTTTGATCTGCATCTCCTACCATATAAAAATGTTCGTCTTTAACATTTTTTGCCATTTTATTTATGGCTCTTAACTGAGGTCTATTACAATCTTGGGCCTCATCTACAATTAACATTTCGATGTCAAAAACATTATCTAGGGAATTAAATTCATTAAGCATATCTGCAAAGTCATGTTGACGAGTATCTTTTTTATATTTAGTATAAACTTTGTTTAATTTGTCTAATTGCTTAAACTTATAAGGATTGTACTGATTTTTTTCTGCACAAGTATCCCAATGATGTTCTAAATTGTCAGATAAATCTCTACCATGTGCATGACTTATAAATTTAAAAAAAGGATGATTTTTGTAAGGGTCCCCTTTAAATTTTGCTAATCTAAAACCTGACTCTTCTTTACATAAGTTATTATAGTCATCACTTTCTTTGTCATCAAAAACTTCTTTTCTCATAATTTTATTTCTACAAAAATGATGAATTGTGCATATTCTATCTTCAAAATAATCTTTATCTAAACCTTGTTCTTTAACTTCTTTCATTTTTAAAATGGCTTTAATAATTTGACTAGCAGCAGTATTGGTGTGAGATAGTAATATAATTTTATCTGTACCATATTTTAAAAATCCTTCTCTATATTTTTCTACTAAAAATTTATGAGTCTTTCCAGTACCGGGAGGTCCTGCTACAAATCTAGGCTTCAAAATCTATCCTTTCTTTTGTAACTATTTCTTTATATTCTCCGTCAATGATTAGATCATCTAAGTCTATTTCATAATTATTAATCTTCCAAGATACGCAAGATCTATATTCATTTTCTTTTATTTTAACTTTGCCTTTATTTTTTTCAGCTTTTAAAATTCTTTGAACCTGCATAACTAAATCTACTCTAGCAATTTTAATTCGTTTCTCCGCTAAAAAATCTTCAAATGCATCTAAATTAAACTCTAAACTTTTATTAGTCATATTAAAAAAAGGTCTTTTATATTCAAGTAAATTAATTTTTTGATTATAAGCGTTCTCTTGTTTAATATAGTGTTTAAAATATTTTTTAAACACTAAATCTTTATTTGCTTCATCAACATAAAGTTTTGATTTAGTTCTATTTTCAAATTTATTCATCATAATTGTTTCAAAATCAGAAACTTTCATCTTAGGAATCCAAACAGAAGCTTGAGACATAACTGCATCATAAAATAATTTTTGGTTCATTAGAGTTGGTCCATCAATTATAATTTCTTTGTTGATAACCACACCTTCTAATTTACCTGTTACTTTAATAGTGTATCTGTCGTGTCCATATTCTATAACATCCCCTATACATTCTTGAGCAATCTCTTCGCTTACAGCCTGTTGAGTTCCTACCCAATTAAATATTTCAGAAATAGCTTTTGTGGAACATCCTATAATTTCTGCTAATTTTGGTAAACCAAATTTTCTTCCTGATTTTTTAATAGTAGTTCCCTTTGATTTTCTTTTATCTTTTTCGTCATCATTTGCTGCAACAGCAATGTTATATATAAATTCATTAATCTCTTCTTCATTCCATTCTGTTTGTTTAGTTAATGCGCCAGCTATAGCCGTACAGTAAGCGTCTCGTGATCCTTGAGCCGCGTATAAAATACATAAAGCAGTGGACAATGCTATCTTTCTTAAATCATTATTTAAATTACCAGGATACTCAGTTAAAGCACTATACTTTTCCCATCTAACTATCTCTGGAGCCTTACTGTGCATTGAACCTGGTACAATTGTGTAATGTTTAGCGTCAGTTCTTATTTCACAAAGAGTAGAACCATGTGGAAATATTTTACAATAATCGTTTAATTCTGCAGGTAATATAAATTGTTTAAATGTTAATTTACCTTTCCAAACATAATGACTTTCTGGATTACTATCACGACCAAATATATTAGGAGAACTTTTTAAATAATTTTTAATAAATCTTTTTACTAAAGGATTATCAACATCAAAATCTACATGGTCATCTAGCCTTAATGCTATTTCGTGATTAGGATATTTTTGTTTCCATTCTTCTTTAGTAATTTTAAAATCTGGACTGGACCAAGCCTTAACATCAGACACACCTTTGAGACAAGGTATTATAGTTAGACCAAGATCTAACCAATCTTCATAAGTAGACGGACCACTATTATATGTTTTTTCATCAACCATAATTTTTAATAGGCGTTTCCACTCTCGCTTCCACGCCTATCCCTAGGAACTATAAATTGATTGTCTTTTTAGTTGCTTCTTGAGTTTCAGGTTTTACTTGTACAGCACCCTTGCCAACTTTTTCAGCAAAGTTTTTTGCACTTTCGTAAACTGATTTATCTTCAATAGGCCCTACTTTAGACACATCCCAACCAAACCATGTTCCTTTGTCATTTGACATCTGAACAGTCTTTAGATTGTAAATGTGGCTGTAAGTTGGCGGAGTAAATAATCCGTTCTTACCTTGAAGTTTAATCCCCATCATCATTGAATTCCATTTTCTACTAATTTTTAATTGAGTAGCTTTCATAGATATCAAAGCCGATTGTGGTGATTTGCCTAAAACTATTACAAAATGATTTGCAGTATTTTCTAAGTAGTTACCATTTGGAAGTCTATCTTTAAAAGATTTATCCCTAGTTGTAGTACTTACAATATCACTATCAGCGTTGTGGATTGCGGCAGGTGCACCTTTACCTTCACCTCTGTCTTGCCATTCTACATATTTTCTTTCATAGAAAACTGGCAATACTTGTATTCCTTTAGTGCCATCAAACACTTCGTTTGTGACTGAGTTAAGAATCATGCCAGGTTCTGCACCTTCAACATATTTCCCATCTCTTTTATTTGTTTCAGGAGATAATTGTCCTAATACTTTCAGAAAAGGTAATGCAAGATCTTCTTGCGTCATATTCTGAGAGCCTTTGTCTGCATCAGCTTCAAACATATTTGATGCTAACGCACCTGCTTCTTGTTTTTTAACTATATCGTTCATGGTTATTGTTTCCTTTTTATTGTTGTTTTATTTCCAACATATACGTTGAAAAGTTCCGTTGGCATTTCTTTACCTGCCTCTATACGCTCACGGACTAACGCCTTGAGAGTCATAGGTTCAACTTTCAACTTTTGTTGAGGCTGATAACCTTGACCCTCCGCAAGAGCAGCATAATCAGCTGCCTTGTTATCCTCGTTTCTCCCAAAGGACACGGATATCTCATTTTTGATTATATCCCCTAGGTTATTTGCACGAAGCCATCCAAACGCTGCATCTTTATTTGCTATGGTAATGCTAGCGCTGTAATTTGGTTTCACATCTACTGAAGATCCATCTATAAGTTTAAGATGCGATAAACCCATCTCAGACATCATAGTTGGAATAACTTCTCCAGATAAATGCTCTAATTCTTTTTTTGTATTCTTCATATTAGTTTCTTGTAGTTCAAGTCTTTCTTGTAAAGCTACTAATCTTTCAACTTGATCTGCAAGAGATTGAATACCACTTGTTTTTTGTATTGTATTTTGTTGATCCTGTTCAAAATCAATTGACATCGATTTCTCCTTTCTCGTATAGGTTAATTTGAATAGGATAATATTGTCTTTCTTGTTTATCCCATTTAAGTAAATTGTATTTACCATTTGTCATGTCAGAAACT
>Ga0209815_1001070_pt1 | contig 18754 bp, 25 predicted proteins | sample CoawatmetaG00DNA_FD_187507 | JGI IMG/M metagenome (GOLD analysis project Ga0209815, IMG submission 187507) | Marine microbial communities from the West Antarctic Peninsula - Coastal water metaG002-DNA (SPAdes) (version 2) | ecosystem: Environmental > Aquatic > Marine > Coastal ...
ATCTATTAGCTAGTAATGCAGCTACAGATATAAAAGCACTTGTTAACGACAGCCCACTACAACAATACGAAGTAAGAAGTAATAACACAGGTGCATCGGTACAAGCTGATGTAGGTGCTACAGCAGATATAGCTTATACTGCTGGTTCTACTGCTAACTTTGTATCAAGAGCTACCTTGAACGATTCAAGTATAGATCTGGCAACACAACAACTAAAAATAATCGGTGTTTCAAGAGACCCTGAAAATGACGACATAAGTGCAGCTAACGTTGTATGGAGAGTTATTATTAATCAGTCAGTCTTTAATGACGTCGGAGGAGTATAAATCATGGCAATATCAAGAAACCAACTCGTAAAAGAGTTAGAGCCCGGATTGAATGCTTTATTCGGTCTGGAATACAAACAGTATGAGAATCAGGCAGCTGATATCTTTACTACAGAGTCATCTGACAGAGCTTTTGAAGAAGAAGTAATGTTAAGTGGATTCGCTCAAGCACAAGTAAAACCAGAAGGTGGCGGAGTCGTATATGACAATGCTCAAGAAACTTTCACATCAAGATACACTAACGAGACTATTGCTCTCGCTTTTGCTATCACTGAGGAAGCAATTGAGGATAACTTATATGATAGACTAGCTTCTAGATATACTAAAGCTTTAGCAAGATCTATGGCTCAAACAAAACAAGTTAAAGGTGCAGTTCCATTTAACAATGGATTCGGTACGTTCACTTCAGGTGACGGATCAGCACTTTTTGCTACTAATCACCCTACAATTGCTGGAACTGTGTCTAACACACTAGCAACTGCAGCGGATTTAAACGAAACTTCATTAGAACAATCATTGATTGATATCAATGCATTCACTGATGAAAGAGGTTTAAAAATCGCCGCTAAGGGTATGAAGATGATCATCCCATCTGCACTACAATTCACAGCTGAAAGACTTATGGCTTCTGCTGGTAGAACTGGAACTGCTGATAATGATATCAATGCTATCAAATCTATGGGGATGATTCCTCAAGGTTACTCTGTTAACAATTACTTAACAGACACTGATGCATTCTACATTATTACAGATGTGCCAAATGGTATGAAACATTTCGAAAGAACTCCCATGACTACTAAAATGGAAGGTGACTTCGATACTGGTAATGTAAGATACAAAGCTAGAGAAAGATACGTATTTGGCGTTTCTGACTATAGAGGTGTATTTGCTTCACCAGGAGCATAATCATTAAATTTTATGTGGCGGAACATAGTTCCGCCATATTCTAATAAGAAAGTAATAATATGAAAAAAACTTCCATTAATATCTGGGCCTACAATTACCATGCTAAATTTAATATTGAGCATGAAGAAGATACAGCTAAAAGTGTTGAAAATGCAATACTTGACAAGCTCGGAGAAAAGGGTATAAAATGGGAATATCTCGGAGATTCATATCACACGGGAATAAATAGAATAACTTATGAAGAGGTTATCGATGATACAAGACCTATACAAACAAAAAAGGTCCTTGGAGTTGAAGTGGCAACAGGAGCATCTAGATAATAATAGATATACTCTTGAGATGGTAAGAATAGATGACAAAGTTAAAAGAGTCATCACTGACATCAAGCTGGAAGAAGCAGCTATTGCACACAGACAAAACACTGTTGAAGGTGTTGCTCCACAAGTTTCTGTAGCTACTTAAGTCACAAAGCTACATCGCTGAAATCGCACTTTTACTACAGGCTCTCTTGCACTCTACTCAAAAATAACATATACTATTAACACTATACATTTAAATAATGATGAATGTAGACGCGTATAGTCGACAATCCCTAGGGACTACATTTACTATATTCTAGGAGGATATTAACATGGCAAACACTACATTTGACGGACCGGTAAGATCTAGAAATGGTTTTCAATCAATTGGACCAGGATCTTTTGTAAATCTAACAGCTGACACATCTTTAACAGTTGCTGCTCACGCAGGAAGAATAATGCTTACAAATGATGCAGATGGTAAATTTACTTTACCAACTATTATTAGTACAGGCGGAAGCAGTAACTCAGGACCAGGAAGAGATCCTAATAACCCGAATACTATCGGAACTAGTTTTAAATTTTTTGTTGAAACAGCTGCGACTGATATGGATATTAAAACTGATGGTACTGATAAATTTGTTGGTGCAGTTACAATTGGTGTAAACAATGGTGACTACAAAGTTTTTGCACCAGCAGCATCTAATGATGTTATTACTATGAATGGTACTACAAAAGGCGGAATTATTGGTAGTATAATAACTTTTACAGCTATCGACACTGCTAAGTATATGGTTTCCGATTGTTTATTAATTGGATCAGGTACTATAGCAACACCATACGGTGACGCGTAATAAATAATTAAGGGGCCCTTCGGGGCCTCTACAAAATTTAAGGAGATAAAAATTATGAGTAATGTATCACAAGTAAGAGCACAGTTTATATCTGCAGGTACTGGTACAGGTGCAGCAGTTTTATCAGCAGAAGGTGATCCAGCAGATGGCGCAATTTTAACTTTAACAGGAGCAGCTACAACTTTTGCAGGACCTGCAATTGGTGGGTGTACAGTTCAAAGAATTACTTTAACTTCAGGATCAGGTGATAATAACTCAGATGTTACATACACAGTTATTGGTACTGATGGAATGGGTAATAGTATAACGGAAGATATTACAGGACCCACAGGTGGAGCAACTGTAACTTCAGTTTTATTCTACCACACAATTGTTTCTATTACTGGAAATGGTGCAGCTTCAGTTGATATTTCAGCTGGTGTCACTGTTACAGGAATTCATGCTCAAATATGGGGTGGAAGAACTAGATTAAGAGGAATGCACGGAGTTATTGCAAGTGCTGATACTTTTTTATTTAAAAATACTTCAAGCACTGGTGATAATGTTATGATTTTAACAGCTGGTACAGGAGATTTAGATCCATATATTCCAGATGATGGGGTTTTATTTACAGGTGGATGTTATCTTCCATTTGATAATTCTGATATAACTGGTCTTACAGTCTATATAGACGGATAAGGATTTTAAATGGCTAATACAACTTCAGGTTCTTATACTTTTGATAAGAACTTAGGCATTGATGAAATAATTGAAGATGCTTACGAACGTATCGGTATTCAAGGTGTATCTGGCTATCAATTAAAAACTGCTAAACGATCTTTAAACATTTTATTTTCTGAATGGGGAAATAGAGGTTTACAATTTTGGGAAGTTAAAAATCAAAACGTAACTCTAGTAAACGGCCAAGCAGTATATACATTTTTTAGATCTACTTCTGATGGTGTATCTGATGGCGTAAGCACTACGCTTAGTGAAGGAATAAATACAGTAGACCCCATTATTCCCTTGACCTCGGTCCTGGGTTTTCCAACAGCAGGAAATATAATTATCGGTACTGAAGATATTACTTACACAGGAATTTCTAGTTTAAATTTAATAGGATGTGTTAGAGGAGTTAACGGTACAACAGCTGCTACCCATAATAATACAGATGCTGTTGCTCAGTCTCCAAGAGGGATAACTGATATTCAAGAAGCAAACTTTAGAGTAGATAGTACAAGTGTTGATACACCTATGACAAGAATTAGTAGATCTCAGTATCAAGCATTTTCTAATAAAACTTCTCTGGGTTTACCAACTCAATACTGGGTTCAAAGATTTGTTGATAAGGTTACAATGACTTTATATTTAACACCAGGAAGCTCACAAGCAGGAGACTTTATAAATTTCTATTACACAAAAAGAATTGACGATGTAGGAGCATATACAAATGCAACAGATGTACCTTACAGATTTGTACCTTGTATGATAATGGGTTTATCTTATTATCTAGCTTTAAAATATGCACCACAAAGAGTTCAAGAATTAAAATTATTATATGAAGATGAATTAAAAAGAGCTGAGTCTGAAGATGGTTCTTCTAATTCTACTTACATTTCTCCTAAAATATATTTTCCAGGGATTAGCTAATGAGTAGTTTTTCACAAGGCAGATTTGCTTTAGCAATATCAGATAGATCAGGTATGGCTTTTCCATATAATGAAATGGTTAGAGAATGGAATGGTGCGTTAGTACACAACTCAGAGTATGAAGCTAAACAACCACAGCTACAACCAAAACCAACTAATGCAGATCCACAAGCTTTACAAAGAGCAAGACCTGCAAGAACAGAATTTGCAACAGAAGATTTTTTACCTAATGATCCCTTTATTCTTAATACAGAAGCACCTTTTTTAGTACCCACACAAACAGCACTTAATGTTAATGCACCTAATAGTGGATTAGTAAATGGAGATCATGTTAGATTTAGAAATGTTAAAACTCCTTTACTTACAGCTGATGGAGGTTCTTATTACAAGGTAGTAGAGTTAGAATTAGCAACAACTTTAACTAATGCAATAAATGCAACTGATACAACAATTACTTTAGATAATATGACTGTTGCTACGTTAGGTAATAGATGGCCTGTTTCAGGTTTTATGATTATTGAAAAAGTTAATAGTGTGACAGGTATGTTTGAAAACGAAGTAATTGAATATACTGGAGGAAACAGAAGTAATAATATTTTTAATGTGGTTGCAAGAGGTACTTCAGCTCCTTATAGAGGAGTTAGTCCTGAAAAAACAACAGCAAGTTCTCATCCAATAGGAGCTAAAGTATTTGGTTCTAGACCTGTTACAATGATACAAACTACTTTTGTTAATGACGCTAATACAACTGTTACAGAAGAAAATAGTTATTTAGTTCCAGCTCTTGTTATACCTTTGGGTATTATAGGTAGCTCATTTTTAGCAGGTGGTGGTTTGCAGTGTACATACGGCCCAATAAATGATAGAGCTTAATTATGGCAACTAATTATACATATGCATCACTAACAACAGCGATTAAAGCTTTTACAGAAGTTGATAATGATCCTAATATTGCCGCTGCAGTATTGACTCAAACTATTATTGATGAGTTAATTATGGCTGCTGAAAATAGAATTAATATTGACTTACCTATGGATTCAGACAGGTTGGTTAAAGAAGGTACTTTAGTTGCAAATGATAATACAATTAATTCACCAGCAGGTGCAGAATTTATAAGAGGTGTTGAAGTATTTAATACAACCAATACTACAGAGGAAGGACAATGGTTAGAGAAAAAAGATCAAACTTATTTGTCAGAATTTGTAGGTCGACTAACCGGACCAGAAGGTGATTTAACGGCTCAGAGCGTTACTGGATTGCCTAAGTACTATGCAATGTTTGGTGGGGCAACAGCTTTAACAGATACCACTTCAGGAGGGCTGTATTTAGCTCCTACACCTGATGCTAATTATAAATTTAGAATGTACTATAACAAAAGACCGGCTGGTTTATCGGGTGCAAATACAACAACTTATATTAGTAATTATATGCCTCAAATCATATTATATGCTACTTTAGTAGAAGCTTACGGATTTTTAAAAGGTCCAATGGATATGTTGACATTGTATGAAAATAAATATAAAACAAGCATACAACAGTTTGCAGGAATGCAATTAGGGAGAAGAAGACGAGACGACTACACTGACGGAACCGTTAGGATACAAGTTAAATCACCTTCACCTTAAAAAAAATTAGGAGATAAAAATTATGACAATAGCTTCAGCAGTATGTTCAAGTTTTAAAAAAGAATTATTTCAAGGGTATCATGATTTTGATGCTAACGGATCGGGTGGAGACACTTTTAAATTAGCTTTATATACAGACCAAGCAACTTTAAATGCAACAACTACAATTTATTCAACTAACCCAGGTGGTGGGGGTAACACTGAAGTAGCTAATGGTAACGGATACACGACAGCAGGAGCCACTCTTGTTAATACTGGCGTAGGTTTAACTTCTACTACTGCATTTACAGATTTTTCTGACACATCTTTTACTTCAGCATCCTTTACAGCTAACGGTTGTTTAATTTATAATACACAAGCTAACGGTGGTTCTAATACTACAAACGCTGTATGTGTTGTAGCTTTCGGTGGAAATAAAACTGTTTCTTCAGGAACTTTTACAATTCAATTTCCAACTAACGACGCATCATCTGCTATTCTGAGACTAACAGCATAGGGGTTTTTTCCTTATGGCTATTAAAACCTACATAGTAACAGTAGCCAATCCGGGTGCTGGTAATAGATATTACATAGATGGAGTTTTACAACAAACTGTAAATCTTATTGAAGGTTATACATATAGGTTTGATCAATCAGATAATACTAATGGTGGACACCCCTTTAAATTTTCTACAACAAGTAATGGTACACATAACGGCGGAAGCGAATATACCACCGGTGTAACTATTAATGGAACACCTGGACAAGCTGGATCGTATACTGAAATAGCCGTAGCTATCGGAGCCCCCCAACTTTATTATTATTGTCAATACCACTCAGGAATGGGTGGACAAGCAAACACAGTTGACTCATCGGTAATGAGAGTATTTGCCGTAACAAAAATTAGTACTGGTTCCGGAAATAAATATGTTATTGATGGAGTTCAACAAGCTACAGTAGTTCTTGCTGAAGGTTATACATATAGATTTGATCAATCAGATAATTCTAATTCAGGTCATCCTTATAGATTTTCTACAACAAGTGATGGTACTCATGGTGGAGGGTCCACATATACTACAGGTGTAACTACTAGTGGGACACCTGGTCAACCTGGAGCATACACTCAAATAGCTGTAGCAGCTTCTGCACCACAACTTTATTATTATTGTACTGTACACTCAGGAATGGGTGGGTCAGCAAACACTGTAAGTTCAAATACTTGGGGAGTTCTTAAATGGAATGAAAATAGTTGGGGTGATCAAGATGGTATTAATGTAACCCCTACTGGTATTTCTTTTACTTCAGAAATAGGTTCAGTTATTTCTTCAGCCGATAGAGGTTGGGGTGCTGATACTTGGAGTAATGGAGAATGGGGAGAAGCTAACGAAGATACTGCGGTTCTTACAGGTTTATCTTTTAGCGCGGACGTTGGTATATTAGATGCTGCAGCCGAACAAGGTTGGGGTAGAGATAATTGGGGTCAAGAACCTTGGGGAGAAAGTAATAGTCCTACAGTTAGTTTAGATGGCTTTAGTATGTCCACAGTATTAGGGGAATTACCTTATGCACAATCTGAAGAAGGTTGGGGTAGAGATCAATGGGGTACAGGTAACTGGGGACAAAATACTACATCTGTTGCAATTGAAGGTTTATCAATGTCAGCTCATCTTGGACCAGATGGTTGGGGAATAAATTCATTTGGTAATGGACAATGGGGTGACCCATTTACATTTGATGTTGCAAGTATAATTGTACCAACCGGTCAAACTTTAGCTGCTGATGTAGGTGATCTTACAATTAGTAGACTTGATATGATATTTACTATTTCTGCACCTGGAACAATTGGTGCAGGTATTGGAAGTCTAAACGTAGGTAACGGTGCAGACTTTACACAAGGTTTAGCAAGTTTAACAATAGAAGCTGATGTAGGATCAGTAGTAGCTGCACCAAATACAATTGCAGCATTAAGTGGTTTAGAAATTACAGCAGAAGTTGCATCACTAAGTGTAGGTTCTACTGAGTTAGTTGATTTAACGGGAGTAGTTTTAAAAGGTGCAATAGGATCAACTACTGTAGACAGCATGAGAGTTGGTTTAACAGGTGTAACTTTTGCAGCAGATGAAGGCGCGATAAGTCCAATAAATATGACAGTAGGATTGACAGGACAGTCTTTTACTGCTAAAATTAACACTGTAGGTTTCGGAACAATTGGATATGTTGATGTTGACATTACAGGCAATACATCATATACAGACGTTAACCACGCAGCTTAATAGGAGAACAAAATTATGGCATCAACTTTTACGGATCTAGGTATAGAACTAATGGCAACCGGCGAAAACGCTGGTCAATGGGGAAATAAAACTAACGCAAATTTAAATCTAATCGAACAATTAACTGGTGGTGTTTTAAGTTTATCTATTGCTGGCGGTGCGAGTAACCAAGATTTAACAATTGCAGACGGTGCTTTAACTGGTACTGCTCAACAAAGAGTTCTAGAATTTACGGGATCTATAACAGGAAACAGAGTAATTAGATTTCCTCTTCTTACAGAAACTTTTTATTTTATAAAAAATGGCACGTCAGGTGCTTACACAGTACAATTAAAAGCAATATCTGGTTCAGGTGCAACAGTTACTTTTGCAGCCGATGATAAAGGATATAAAATTATATATCTTGATGGAGTTGCAACTAACACAGGTGTTTATGAAGTACCTCTTGGAGAAGCAGGAGATGTAACACTTACTGGAACACAGACTCTAACAAACAAAACTTTAACAGCTCCTAAAATTGGAACTTCAATTTTAGATACTAGCGGAAATGAATTATTATTATTAACAGCTACAGGTTCAGCGGTTAATGAATTAACTTTAGCCAATGCTTCAACAGGTAATGGACCTATTTTATCAGCAACAGGTGAAACTAATGTTGATATAAATTTAAATCCTAAAGGAACAGGAAGTCTTAAATCAGGTTCAGCTGCAGTTAAAATTGCAGGAACAGAAACTATGTGGGTTCCAGCTTCAGCTATGTATGAAACAACAACTAATGGTGCATCTGCTGAACAAATTGAAACAACAGCTTTAAGACCAGACATGAAAGTTATGGACTTTGCAGATTCTGCAGATGACCACGCACAATTTTCAGTAGCTTTTCCAAAATCATGGAATGAAGGTACAATAACTTACCAATGTTTTTGGACACCAAGCACTACAAACACAGGAAACTGTATATTTGGATTACAGGGTGTAGCAGTTGGCGATGGCGATACTATCGACGTTGTTTTTGGAACAGCAATAAATATTACAGATGCTGGTATAGGAACAGTAGAAGATCAACAAGTTAGTCCAGTGAGTGGCGCAGTTACAATTGCGGGATCTCCTGCAGTAGATCAACAAACTTACTTTCAGATATTTAGAGATGCAAACGCAGGTGCGGATACGTATACCGGAGTAGCAAGACTTTTAGGTATTAAAATATTCTTCACTACTGATGCAGCTAACGACGCATAAGGAACTAGAATATGAGAGATTTAAAAAATAAACTTACTTCAAGTAAGAACACAAAAAATATACAAAACAGAAAAGGTAAAATGTTTGGTTATCAAGTCTTAGGATTTGGTTCTGGAGGTGCTTCAGCACCACCTTATCCAGAAGCAACTGGTGGCACTGTTTCTGAAACCGGTAATTTTAGAATTCATACATTTACTGGTGACGGTACTTTTGCAATTACAGGATTAGGGACTGAGGATAATAGTTTTCAAATGGATTATTTAGTAGTTGCCGGAGGCGGTGGAGGATTTACTTTTGATGGTAATAACGGCGGTTATGGAGGAGGTGCTGGTGGCTATAGAGAAGCTAATGCTACTTATGCTCCTACTTCACCTTTAGGGAATTCTAGTGGACAAGTAACTTTATTAGCAGCAGGAAATTTTGCAGTCTCTGTTGGAGCTGGTGGTGGTCGTTCAGGTTACAATCAGCAAGATCCTACTAGAGGTGGAGTTTCAACAATAGGTTTTCCCTCTGCAATTACTTCACATGGTGGAGGATCTGGAGATTCAGGAGGATCAGGATCTGGAGGAATGCCTACTAGCCCTAGTGGTAAAGCTGGTAATACACCTCCATTTAGTCCACCTCAAGGTAATCAGGGATCGGATAGCCCTTCAACATCTCCTCCTTTTAACAGCAGAACTGGCGGCGGCGGTGGCGGTGCAACAGCAGATGGTAGTGGAACCGGTGGCGGAGCAGGAGCAATTTCTACAATTTCAGGATCTAACTCAGCTACTTTATCTATAGGTGGAAACGGTTGGCCGGGATCCAATGGACAAAGCGGAGGTCCCAACACTGGAAGAGGTGGAGACGCTGGTAATCCTAAAACAAGTAATGCAGGTGGTGGTGGATCTGGACTTGTTGCTATAAGGTATAGGTATCAATAATGGCACATTTTGCAAAATTAAATGAAAACAATATTGTACTAAGTGTTCACGCAGTAGATGATGTTAATGTACCCACGGAACAAGATGGTATTAATTTTTTAAAAAAAGTCCATGGTTGGGAAAAATGGAAACAAACTTCTTACAGCACTAGCAATAATAAACATTATACATATGCAGCTGATGGTACTTTTTCTCTGTCTGCGGATCAAACAAAAGCTTTTAGAGGAAACTATGCAAGAATAGGATCAACATATAATGAAGGTTTAAATATTTTTCTTTTTTCAACTCCGTACTCAAGTTGGGTTTTTGATGAAGCGAATGCTACGTATAAAGCTCCTGTAACTTTTCCTAGTATTAATACTTATACTTCAGGATCAGATACAATCTTTTATGACATCCAATGGGATGAGAATAATGTTAGGTGGATTGCAAAAAATGAAGAGAATGATAATTTTGTTTGGGATACAAACACAAGTTCTTGGACATCAGTATAAAAACAATTTACTTTTATTTTAAATAGTGTATATATCTCTATATAAAGATATATATGTTTACTAAATTATTACAAAAAACTCAGATATTAAAGTTTAAAAAATCTACATTAGCTTTGGTAGATAACTTAGTTATTTCAAATCAAATTGATAAACAATTTAATGTTAGAAATATTTTTAAAAAAATATTAAACTCTAACAACGAACTTATTAAAATAAATTTACCAGAAATGCATACGATAGGAGTACACATAATAGACAAAAGTGCTACAGACCTTGATCTATGGTTAAGACATTTGCCTTGTGCTGACAACACGGCTTATAAAATTACAAACAATAAATCTAAAAAATTAATTTCTACTGTATCTAAAAATATTCCTGACTGTGCTCAGTATAGTTTTTTATATGTTGCTAAAGGTTCTGGTGAAATATATCTTGAATGGAGAGATATTATAAATAGAAAAAGTTGGGAAACATTTTCTTTAAAAGAAAACGATATCATTGGTTTTAGTTCTGATATTAAATTTAATTTAAAGTCTAATAATAAATTTTATTCTATACTATACAAATATCAAATAAACCATGAATCTTAAATATAAATATTGGATTTTTCCTGGACAGTTATCACATAAATTTTGTGATGAGGTAATTAAACTAGGAAATAAACTTAAAGAAGAAAAAGGTTTAACCGGATCCGTTGGAAAAAATGTTGCGTCAAAAGAAGATCATTCAGTAAGAAACTCAAGTCTTACTTGGTTAAATGAATTATGGATATACAGAGAAATTCAAAACTATGTAGTTATGGCAAACAAAGTAGCAGGGTGGAATTTTAAATGGGACAGCTCTGAAGATTTTCAATTTACAAAATATAAATTAAATCAACACTATGATTGGCATTGTGATTCTTCTCCAGAACCATATAAAGATAATCTTAATAAATTATATAACGGGAAGATTAGAAAATTATCTACAGTACTTTCTTTATCTAATCCAAAAGATTATAAAGGGGGTTCATTACAGTTTCAATTTAGAGACCACAGGGAGAAAGCTGGTGAAATACATGAATGTGAACAACTTGCAGAAAAAGGATCTCTTGTTGTATTTCCTTCCCATATATATCATAGAGTAACACCGGTCACTGAAGGAAAAAGATATTCTTTAGTAAACTGGCATTTAGGAAAACCGTTTGTATGAAAAAAAATAAATTTTTAAAAGATAAATATTTAATCATTAGGAATTTTGTTCCAAAAAATATAAGTAAATTTTTATTTAGTTATTTTGTAAATAAAAGAACAACCGCACAACATTTGTTTTCAACAAAATACATATCTCCTTTTGAAAAAATATTCGGTACTTTTGGAGATTCTCAAATAAAAAATAAAAAAACTTTTTGTATGTATGGAGATATAGCAATGGATACATTATTGTATAACTCTCTTAGTTCATTAAGTAAATCTATTGATATGGAACTATTTCCTACCTATAGTTTTGGAAGAATATATTCACAAGGAGATGAACTACATAAACATAAAGATAGACCATCTTGTGAAATATCTGGAACAATAAATTTAGGTGGGGACCCTTGGTCTATATTTTTAAAAGACTCCGATAAAAAAAACATTGAAATAATTTTAAAACCCGGTGACATCTTAATGTATAAAGGAGCAGATTTAGAACATTGGAGAAAACCTTTTATTGGTAAGATTTGTGCTCAAGTATTTTTACACTACACTACTAATAAAAATAAAAAAAATATTTATGATGGACGACCCATGTTAGGTTTACCACCTTATTTTAAATCAAAATAATGTTAAATGTTATAAAATATCAAAACAGTAAAAAATTAATTAGTCCCCTAGGTTTTCGCAAAGACTGGTGGTTTTGGAAAAATAATATAAAGTTAAATGTAAAAACAATTACTTCTTTTCTTTTAAAAGAAGAAATAAAAATATTAAAAAAATATAAACCCAGTGGTGATGGTAATGTTAGTTTACCAAATTCAGTTACAGCTAGACATGCTAGTTTTAATCTATTTACTATAAAAGATAATCAAAATTTATTAAAAGTTAAAAAATTTATTAAAAAAAATATTAAAGATTTAACCTTACAGTACAATTTGAACTACAAAGAAGTTTATATAAAGAGCTGGTTTAATGTTTTAAGAAAAGGAGAGGAAATCAAACCCCATGTGCATGATGAAATAGATACAGCTGAAATGTCTTTTATTGCAGGAAATTTATTTATAGAAGGAGAAGATACATATACTTTTTATCAAACACCTTTTAGTGATCAAGTGATAAAAATTAAAAACATTCCAGGAGATTTAATTCTTTTTCCTCCCTATATAAAACATTGGACTAATGTTAATAAATCTAAGAAACCTAGGTTATCTATTGCTTTTGACATACAGCCTTCTAAAGAATTTTGTAGTCCTATCTATTTAAAAAATAAATCAATTGTTAAAATTAAACTGTGATACACACAAAAAATATTAAAGATAAAATTAATTTTTTTTATCTAGATTTAATAAAAGAATGCAACGAACAAAGACCCGTAACAATTACAAACGGAAATAATTATTTTTTAAACACGAAACATAAAAATATTCTGTATGAGATAGTTTTAAATCAAGCTAGAAAAAAATTAAATACTTTTACTTTAAAAGATAATAAGTTTAAATGTTGGTGTTATTTTTCAGATAAAAAATTTAATGAAACAGGTTGGCACAATCATGTTAATACCTCAACAATTAATGCTGTGCTGTATTTAAAAGTCCCTAAAAATAATAAAGGAATTGATTTTAAAATTAATAACAAGATAAAAAACTATAAACCTAAAAAATTTGATCTATATATTTTTCCAAGTTATGTTGAACACTGTCCTTATCCTTCAAAACAAAACTCAAGAATAACTTTAAATTTAGAAATAAGGTGTAATGAAACCGCAGAACATATATTTAATTAAAGATATTTTTTCTGTAAAAGAAATACAAAAAATATTTAATTTATCTAAACCTTTGGTTGAAAAAATACCGGGCTGTCCTGGTCTTCAATCGTATCCCATACTTCAAGATAAAAAACAGTTTAATTTTGTTATACAAAAATTACTTGAAGTGTTTGATAAACAAAAATATAAAGTATCTGCTGCATGGATTAATTTTACTTCTGGAGATTATATTAATTGGCATAATCACCCACCTACAAAATATTCAGTAGTTTATTTTTTAAAAAATAAAGATAGTTTAGGTACAATGTTTAAAGTAAAAGATGAAATTATAAAAACAACAATGAAAGAAAACTCAGCAATACTTTTTCCATCAAAATATATACACAGCTGTCCAATTAGTGACAGTAAAATAGATAGATGGAGTATTGTTTTAGATTTAATAGAAAATGAAAATAATTAATTTTAAAAGCGAACCTAAAAACTCTCCTTTTGCTCCAGAGTGGGATTATTTTTTAGCAGAACAAAAAATAAAAGACGTGGATTTTAAAAAATTATTCTTATTTCTTAAAGGGAAAGAAAAAAACATTTTAAAAATAAAAATAGATAGTAAAAAAAAAAATGTAGATGGCTATACAGGACTAGGTGATAATTCTACAACCTCTAGATATGGTCAGTACAATGTATTTAATTGGAAAAACAAAGAATTAGTTAAATTAAAAAAAAATATAACTAAACTACATAATGATTATTTAAATTACCTGTCAATAAAACCCAATAAAAATGTTTTTATTAGTTGCTGGTTTAATATCATTAAAAAAAATCAAAGAATAAATACTCATTTACACGGAGTAAATCCTGATTCTTATTTATCTGGAAATATATGTGTTAGTACTGAAGGGACATCTACTTATTATATAAACCCTGTTAATGTAATTAATGATCCAGTAGTATACAAAAGTAAAAATGAAGAAGGTAAAATAACATTATTTCCTTCTAACATACCACATTATACAGATGTTTATTTAGGCAAAGAAGATAGACTAACAATTGCTTTTGATCTTTTTTTAATTTCTAATAGAGACAAGGTAATAAAATTAATTTAATTTATATTGAATTTATTAACAAACTGATATACTCCCTAATAAACAGGATTTTATATGTTACAAAAACTAGGTTTTGCTCCAGGATTTAATAAACAAGTAACCGAAACAGGGGCCGAAGGTCAATGGTTTGATGGTGATAATGTTAGGTTTAGATATGGTTCACCTGAAAAAATAGGTGGCTGGGATCAATTAGGTGCAAATAAATTAACCGGAGCCGCAAGAGCTTTACATCATTTTGATAATAACGCTGGAATTAAATACGCTGCAATAGGAACTAACAGAGTATTATATATTTATAGCGGTGGTGAGTATTATGATATTACACCAATTAGAACAGCTATAACAGGTTGTAAATTTTCAAGTTCATCAGGAACCCCTACTGTCACTATTATTTTTCCGTCAGCACATGGAATGATTGAAGACGACCTTGTTTTTTTTGATGATGTTACTGGGTTAAGTAGTTCCACTTTTAATAATGCATCTTTTGAAGAAAAAACTTTTATGGCAACTTCGGTTCCAAGTGCAACAACAATTACAGTTACTATGCCGACTAATGAATCTGGAACACCTTTAAGTAATTCTGGTGATGCTACCGGAAACATATATTTTAGAATTGGTCCGTCTCAACAACTAGGTGGATTTGGTTTTGGTACTGGTCTATATGGTGGAACAGTTTCAGGTATTGCAACTACAACTTTAGCAACAGCTTTAACAAATACAACAGGGACTACTGTTGTCCTTGCAAGTTCTTCAGCGTTTCCTGCTTCTGGAGAAATTAGAATTGACAATGAAGATATTAGTTACACAACCAATGACCAGGCAACGGGGACCTTAAGTGGTGGTGCTAGAGGTGTTAATGGTACTACAAAAGCTACTCACTCACAAAATGCAACTGTTAGTAATATTTCAAATTTTGTTGCATGGGGAGAATCTACGTCAGCTGATGTCGGTGTAACACTTAATCCAGGTTTATGGGTATTAGATAATTTTGGTACAAAACTAATAGCTCTTATTTATAATGGAGAATGTTTTCAATGGGACTCAGCACCAACAAATGCTACTAGCGTTAGAGCAACACTTATTCCTAATGCACCAACAGCTTCACGTCATGTTTTAGTTTCAACACCCGACAGACATTTAGTATTTTTTGGTACTGAAACTACTATTGGAGATAAGAATACTCAAGATGATATGTTTATAAGATTTTCTTCCCAAGAAAATATTGAAGAGTATACTGTAAAAGCTGAAAACACAGCAGGTACTCAAAGGTTAGCTGCCGGTTCTAAAATTATGGGAGCCATTAAAGGTAGGGACGCTTTATACGTTTGGACTGATACATCATTATTTTTAATGAGATTTGTAGGACAACCTTTTACTTTCTCTTTTGAACAAGCGGGTACTAACTGTGGATTGATTGGTAAAAATGCATGTGTTGAAGTAGACGGTACGGCATATTGGATGTCAGAAAACGGTTTCTTTGCATACGATGGACAGCTACAATCATTACCTTGTTTAGTAGAAGATTTTGTTTACGACTCAATTAATGTAGATGCTAGAGATCTTATTAACTGTGGGTTAAATAATTTGTATACTGAAATTAATTGGTTTTATTGTAATCTTGGTTCTGATGTAGTGGACAGTGCGGTAACTTATAATTATTTAGAGTCTAGTGCCAAAAGACCTGTTTGGACTATTAGTAAAATGGGTTTAGGGACAAATTCTGCGGGACAACAAAATACAAAAATAGGTATTCCAAGAGCAGCTTGGCAAGATTCTGCGGTATTTAAAAACCCTCACGCATGTTTTTATGATAAAAATGATAATACTTCATACGATGTAATAGGTAATACAGATGGTAGTACCGTATACTATGAGCACGAAGTAGGAACCGATCAAGTTAATGCAGGCGGTGTTACTACACCAATTATTGCTAAGATTACTTCAGGTGATTTTGACATAACACAAAAAAAATCTTCTACTGGTCAAGCTTCAGTAGGTATGCCTGATCTTAGAGGAGATGGAGAATACATTGCAAAAATTAATCGTATCATACCAGATTTTATTGAACAAACAGGGGATACAAGAGTATCATTAGTTACTAGAGATTATCCAAATAATACATCAATAACTACAAGTTTTGATATAAAAAAAACTCAAACAAAACAAGACGTAAGAATAAGAGCCAGGGCTATTGCATTAGAGGTATCTAATATAGCTGTTTCACAAGATTGGAAACTAGGTACGTTTAGATTAGATATACAACCTGACGGAAGGAGAGGATAATGGCAGCGTTTTATAATAAAGGTGATCAAGCTATTTATAATTCAGGACAACATTTTGTTCCTCAAGAAAAATATAGATTAGGCTACACGGCACCAGCACCTTCTGTTGAAGAACAAAAAATTACACAAACATTTGGTTTACCAGCAACCAATGCTTTTACAAATAGTGGTGGTAGTTTTAATCAATCAGGAAATGCTTTTGGTTATGGTTCTCCCGTAGAAGAAGTTAATGTAAGAACATTTAATCCCCAACCATATAATCCTACTGGAGGCAGTCCTTTTTCTCCTTCATTTGATCCAATGGCTAATAGAGAAAGTTACGGGGCACAGGGACAATATAATAGTCCTTATGATGATACTGTAGATTTAGGTTTTAGAGGTAGAGATACTTCAACTAGTATACAAAGAAATAGAGGTACCCTCGGTAGAGCATTTGATTTTATAACAGATTATCTTCCTGGAATCGGAGCTGTAAAAAGAGGGGCAAAATTTATAGGCGGTCTTATGCCTGACAATCCAAATGGTCCAGGTGGCGGAAGCTATGGTGTAGCTGGATTAAGTAATGAACAAAAAGGGGTTTATAATGAATTAGCAAAAGATGGAATGTTGTTTGATGGACTGAATGGTATGAAAACTTTAACAGGTAAAAACTTTACAGGTAAAGGTTACATAGAAGGACAAATAGAAAATGCTTATGGTTTTGGTTTTGACACTATGACTGAAGAAGAAATAGAGGAAGATCTAGCAGCAGCTAAAGCTAACAAAAAAAAACAATTTGAATATAGACAAAAAATAGAAGCACTTAAAGTATTAAAACACAGACAAAAAGAATTTGAAAAACCAGGTGGAACTAAAGACCAAGTTGCAGCAATTCAAGGTAGAGTTGATAAAGAGTACTCAGATCAACTTGAAAAAGATGGTAGAGATTTTTCTGTAAGTGGTCCTGACACATCAGGTAATCCAACAGGTAAAAGCAACCAAGCAAGTTCTCAACATGGTTATAATATGCACCAGTCACCTGCATTCGATGGTGGTAAAGAGGATAAAGGGGGTTTTGATACAGGCGGAGGAAAAGAAATGATGGCTAAAGGTGGTAGAGCAGGATATTTCTTTGGTGGTAGAGTGAATTTTAAAAACGGAGGCTTAGCAAGTATTTTATAATGGCAAAAATTGTACAATCATTAACTAGAGCAAGTAAAGAATACGAACAAAGAACTTTTCAATCTTTGGTAAGAGATCTTGATGGTGTTATCAATAAATTAAACACAACATTTCAAGAAGAAATTAAACAGGAGATAGAAGCAAGAGCTTTCTTTTTAGAATAATGGCAACAGTAAATCAGTATAAATTTAAAGGTATAGATAACAATACAACAGGTAATGCATTAGTTCCATTAGGTGCGGGTAATCCTTTAGTTAATGAAACTATAGTTATTAAATCATTACTTGTTACATCTGCAGGTACACCAACAGTTACGGTTACCAACAATAGTATTACAGCTATTAAATCAGCAGCTCTTACAGCTAATGTTACAGTAGAATTATTAACCCAGCCGTTAATAGTAGAGGGTGGGACAACCTTTACAGTACAGGCAAGTAATACAGATTCATTTGATATAGCAATAAGTTACTTAAACATCAAAAAGGAGAAGGTAGACTAATGAGTGATAAACAAATACCGGTGATTACACCTCAGAAAATTACAACAACTTATAGACATAAGACAAATAACACAGTTTTTAAAGATCAAGCAGAGTGGGAAGCGGCTGGTTTTACTAATGATGACATAGCACAAGACGTACATATCCTAATGCCTAGCCTTGATTTGTATGGAAAAACAAAGTAGAACGATATATTAGGATAAAATTATGGCAATTTCAA
>Ga0209815_1001076_pt1 | contig 18699 bp, 34 predicted proteins | sample CoawatmetaG00DNA_FD_187507 | JGI IMG/M metagenome (GOLD analysis project Ga0209815, IMG submission 187507) | Marine microbial communities from the West Antarctic Peninsula - Coastal water metaG002-DNA (SPAdes) (version 2) | ecosystem: Environmental > Aquatic > Marine > Coastal ...
CATTTGCTTTACTGTAGTGCTTTCTCAGTGAGAAAAATGGGTCACTATTTGACGGCATCTTCTCAAACACTAGAGGTGGATGCTTTGGACTAGACTTGACATAATACACACCACTGATAAGAGAATTGCCATGATTGTGCATACTCTGTTGACTGCCTGGGTCTGCACTGTTCAACCAACTCTCATGAATCCAGAAATCACGATGATCTAAAGTCATCACATTGTCAAGGTAATCTTTAGTGCATTCATATAACCATGTCCTTAGATCAGCAAGGCCTTCATGATCAATGATGTTAGGGGTATCCTTGAACTGTGTTGTATCGGGATTTGTAATTGCTTGTTGGTTAAACTCAAATTCATCCATAGAAGGAATCTTTGGTGGATTTGGGTTTTGGTATATCTTCAATACACCAGCTGGGAAAATAGGAATTTCAGTCATTTAATATATCTCCAATAAGTGGGAAAATCTTTGCAATTTCTACTGCACAAGCTTGCGCCACATTCATATGTTCTTTTTGAGTACCATTCGCTGACCTCAATTCTATGTAGTGAACCCAACTACGGAGAGTTCCGTTCATGTACATGCGAGATACAGTGTTACCTTCTGGTAATACTTTACGAGCTAATTCTTTGGCAATGCCATTTTCAATAGCCCAATCGTATTTCTGTTTAGCAAGTGTAGCTACTTCTTCTTGAGCATCAATCCATTGGTGATGAAGTTCAACATTCTGAACTTCAACACTATTCTGCCTGTTTTTGGTATCCTGTAATCGTGCTTCACTATACTCAAACATATCACCTTGATCTTTAGGATTAGCATAACGTTGGCTAAACTCTTGAAACGAGAAAGATCGATGACGTAGTATCTGCCTTGCAATATCTCTCGTTGTCTCTATCTCTATACATGCACTGACCATCTCTAGAGGCGACCAGTGTTTGTTTTTGATAAGATACTTGATCAGTTTATCGTTGGTATCCTTATTGTTCTGATTATTAGGATTAGATACACGAGCACAATATGCAATCAAATCTTGAAACTGCCCTAGATATTCCTCTAAGCTTATTGGTTCTTGGAATTCTTGTCTTGATGGAAAAGAATGTGAAATTAGTTTTACTTGCATTATTTTAATAAATCCTGACTTATGGTTTTAGTATAGAAAAAGAGATACTATACCTCTTAGTATTATCTGTCACTGGTTGTACATAATGTTCAATCCAAACTGGGAACATTACAAGTAAGGATTCCCTTGGAATTACACTAACAGAAGCACCATAATATTTTTTGGTTCTCCAAGGAAACCTAATTAATCTTTTTTGTATAAATGATGGGTCTTTTAAAACTAGATTGCCGCTACCTTTGGTAGTCTCTCCAACTATATGTTTACTTGAATCAAAATCATCTAAATCTTCTGTTTCTGGACCAGCTGGATAGTAAACACCTGTCCACAAACTATCCCCAGCGCCGTGTACATGAGGTTGCGAAAATCCACCAGCAGCAAAAATAACATTACCCCAAATACCAGAAACTTTTAATTTTGCAGCATAATCTTCTTCTGCACCACTATGAGTTAGCATGGGGGGAACACATTGTTGAATTGCAGCACCTATCTCTTTAAAACTTTCATATTTAGTTTCTAAGTGACCAGATTGCCAACCACATTCATTTATTGCAAATGTTCTTGTTTGTGTTTGAGGTTGATAATTGGCCATCTCATTGTTAATATCATCAACCAACTTTTTATTAAGACCTTTTGCAGATTCACCAAAATTAGCAAAAGCAAAAGGACTAGGAAATAACTCTCTAAAATTAAGATCAACCATTAAAATATACCCAATCGAATCCTAAGAGGAATTAATACAGGATTATACTTATTTTGTTCAAATAGATTTGCATATTCTATCCAACGTAAACTCTCAATGTATTGATCTTCAATCTCTTCACCCTGAGTTATTTTACGACATCTTTCTTCTAGATTACAGAAAATATATACAATCTGTTCTGAAGTATCACCAAGTAACTCTTTAATATTTTCTCTAGTAATATTCAATTTTTCCGATTTCTTATACCGCTCTGTTCCATATATTGAATGAAATAGTCCACCTTTAACTTCATAATCTGGCCTATTGTTTTCTATAAGAATTTCAGCAGTTCCATATAAATGATCATACAAAGTTCTATCCGAATGTGGAAGTTCTTTACATCCAATCTTTGTTAAGAATGACAGTTCTTTTTTATACTTCATTAATAATACCTTAGAAATGGTGCTGGTACAAGGAATCGAACCTCAAACTGATGATTACAAATCAACTGTTATACCGTTTAACTATACCAGCTATTCCATCTACTTGTTTATCGCCGTGGACGGTTGTTTGGGCGATATCCCTTTGGCCAAGTTGGTTGGCGAGAGGCAAGCTTAGTAACTTGATCTCTCAGATCAACATTGGTTTTCACCAACTCAGCATTATCAAAACCAAGTGCTTTAACTTGATCTTCTAAGTCTTTTACCTTAGAGGCAAAAAAACCTTCTTCACGGATGGTAGGATCGCCATCCAAATGTACAGTTACTTCCATTTGAAGTCTCCATTACATGGGGTTAATGTTAAGATTATAATACTACAATCTGGTGAATATGTCAATTACCTAAATCGGTAATTGAGCACATTTTGGTAAATAGTTTAAATCTCTAGCATTTGCTTCGATCTTCTCCTTTAGTGATTTTGAAATTAATGGCCTTAATGAATCAGGTTCAAGACCTTCTTGTTCACAATACCACAATACAGCATCCATATGAGATATTCTTTTCTCAAGAACAATATGTTCGATGTTAAGTGAAAATGTTTTAGATGTATTTAACGGCATAATATTCTCTCAATAATAAAAAGTTGGGGGGTTAACCATGACCCCCCACGGGTGTATTATGTCACCACACATTAAACATTACGCTGTGCGTAGTGCTGCATAACCAGCAGCAACAACTGCTCGTGTTGGTGTACCAAGCATATACTTCATATATGTCTCACCGTCAAAAGACGATACACGCTTGTTCAAATAGATCGAAAGACCTTCAGAACGTAGTTTACTAATAACAGCACGAACATTTTTAACACCATAACGTGATGTAATCTGTTTAGCGGTTAGTTCTGCACCATTTACAAGTGCGGCTTCGACTTTAGCAGTCTGGGTAGTAGTAGTCATAGTCATTTAAATGTTTTCCTTAACATTACAAATAGGCTGAAAGTATTCCAACCTTTAAAATGGTAGTTTTTAGTCCTATAAAGAGAACTACCAAACTCATTAAGTGTCGATATAGCAATAGGTTGCCGTCACTTAAATTCTTATTATTACTAAGTATAACACAACTATATCTAATTGGCAAGTACTATTTAATATTAAAGTGGGAGATTTCTGTTGCTAGGTATCTCCCGAACCCCGACAGATTATGCAGCTAGTGCAAAACCCTCATATGATACATTATCGTTTGCATCTATAGTTTTTGACCAATAACGGAGTCATCCGACAATTCTCCACTCATCTGTCCCTGCCTGTCGATCCTATTTCGCCCCCATCATAAGCACAGCAAGTTCGTCCTTTAGCGTCACTGTTGCAACAGAGTGGATATAACGAGTTATCACACTGTGCTTATGGTGGAGGCGTTGGGTACTGCCCCCAAGTCCAGTTCAGTCTTCAATTCGTATCATCAAATTGTATTATATTTATACCATGTTTTTAGTATAAAGGCAATGCACTTTCTGTTTTTAAATTATTTTTAAATTGAGCTTTACCAGATGATAATACACAAAATAATCTTCTTTCTACTGGCATTGTTTCCATAAACGTAAAAGTTCCTGTTACATCATTAAATGTTAATGTGACCATAGATTGTTCGTTTACATCATTTACATCAGTCTCTCCTACAAACATAGGAACCTCACCATATTCTTCATAAACCCTATTTAAAATAGAATCTATTCTTCCACACATCACAGGTTTAGTACTACTATAAATTTGCATAGCTGGAATTTCTATATCTGCAAGTGGGTTTATTACTTTACTAGTTTCCTCTATAGGAGCTTCTTTAACAACTTCTAGTTCAGCTGATTCAGTTGTTTTACACGCCGCTAGCAGAAGAATTACCATAATCATTGATAATTTTTTCATTTTTTATTCTCCATTCAAAAATGGTTTCTGTGAGAAGAGGAAGATAATCATGCTTCTGTTTTATAAATTCTTGCACAGTTCCATCCTCTGTAACAACAAGTATAACAACTTGATTGATGTTTATACCTGTCCTCTCAGCAAACATTTCGGCATATGCAGAGCCTTGGATATAATAATTCTCATTATATTTTTCTAGTCGTTCTTTTGTAGAAGTTTTGAAATCAATAATAGACAGAGTACCTTTGTATTCTGCAATACAATCTACTCGACCAGCAACTTGGTATTCATCACTATATAAACCTAACTCTTGGGCATATATGTTATTTATATAACAAAGAGCCTTTTCTTTCAATTGATTAAATAAACACATAGGAAGAAAGTGTTTGTCATGTTCCTTCCATTTATCTGGCAATTCAATATGCATATTGTTAAGGTAATCTTCACACATATGATGAACCTTTGTGCCTCTTGCAGCAGCAGTTCTTGCGATTTTATTTGCAACTTCATTACCAACACGTTTGCGCCATTCCATCAGTCCCTTTTTATTACGGACTGACAGAACGGTTGTAATCGATGGATACCTATTTCCTTCTGGTGTTTGATACAATCTCACTCCATTAGAATTTGTTGCATTTATAGAAGGCAACTCCACATTTAGATGATTAAACATTTATTTGTTCTTTACTTACGTTCATCTAATATAGATTTGCATGGAATATATTTAATTTCAGGCAAAGTACCATCACTATTAAGTTGTTTGAACCAAATAGTATTTAAAGTTACAATAGGGTCTAAACCAAAAGGCCCCATAGCAACTGATCCATCTTCAGATGGATTTTTACCAACTTGATGGCATCCAATATATTCATATCCCTGATAAGTGGATGGAACTTTCATTGTTGGCGCACACGCACCAAGAACTAACAATCCAGATAACATTATTATTTTACTTTTCATTTACACATTCCTCATTCTATTAACTAACCTATCAGCTCTATTAGTAACTTGTCGATACCAATTACTATCAACCATTTCATCTGCTGCGGCATTCCAATCTCCAGAATCAACACCACGTTTCATACCTTTGAACTTACTCAATCTTGGGCCGCCCATATTAAACATCATATTCGCAATTATTTGTTTAACTTCTTCTGGCAAACTCTCAAACTCTGGGTAATGTGAGTTGCAGTCTGACAAGACGTTTTTGCAATCCTGCTCGAAGGCCTCAACGACTCTAGACTCACTGACCTCTGTTCCATCTTCTGATCCGTATTCTGGATCAGTTTCCAAAATGAAATGGCCAACCCCAAAAGTAGGATAACCAAGGTGATCTTTGTAAATCTCATATTTTACACCTTCATCAATCTCTAATTGTTTTCGTAATTTTTCTAAATCCATTATTATTCTCCCTTTGGTGGTGGAGTAAGTTTATGTTCAGTCACAGGTATTAAACTTTTCTCCCAATCCACTATTAAATTTCCGACAGCCATAATTCTCTCATGACTACATTCCTGTTTTGGAACTGAATGATATAGCCATGCCGGCCATAAAATCAATTGACTTTCTTGGGGAACAACTTTTAAACGTTCCCATTTAGTTTCTATATTTAAGCATGAATCTGGAAAAACAAGGGGAGAACACTTTTCACACCCCTTAACACAATAAGTAAAACTCCACGCATGAGGCCAATGTTGATGGGGTTTTGTATGTTGACCTTTATTATATATCAACCCCCATGAATCAGCAACCTTATAATCATACTGTCTAGGATCACCACCTTCATTTGTTGCGTTTGCAAGTGGTATTGTCTTTGCGAGAGCTATTACTAATTCCCCCAATTTCTTAAATGAATTGTAGTTATTATCCATATCCCAACGAGTCATATAACACTTAGCAGCAGTACTCTCATTCAATCTATCACCAGCATCCCTAATATCTTTTTCAAGTATATCATTAAAAAATTTGATACTAGTTCCCTTTAAGGCCTTAACCTTAATAGGAGATTTCATTTTAAATTCTGGCCAACCATCTTTGGTTGGTTTTAAATAAATATTACTCAACACCTATACCCATTTTAATTTTATTGATAAGATAACTACGAACAAATCCAGACCTAACAATATCGCCAATGTTGAACTCTGTGCAATTAAACTCTTCCATCTCTTCTAAGATGCGTAGAAAGTCATGTAGTCCATTTTTCTCATTTGTTCTCTGTAAATCCGACTGGCCAAAATCACCACAAAATACAATTTTAGAATCTTGTCCAACTCTGGTGATAATAGTATCCAATTCATGAAAGTTCATGTTCTGGCATTCATCTACTATAATGATTGCATTATCAAATGTCAATCCCCTTAGAAAAGAAGTTGACAGAAAATACAGCGAACCTTGTGACTTGAGTCTATCGTATAGATTATTAAAAGACTGTTCATTAGGCATCTGGAACATAAAACGAACCATGTTCTGATACGGCACCTGATACAATGCAGCCTTATCTTCTTCATCGCCTGGAAGAAAACCTATCTCTCTTGTAGGGATAAGTGACCTAACCAAAATAACCTTGTCTGCTGGGTTCTTTAAATCTAAAACATCCTGTAAAGCTAGATATAATGATACAAAAGTTTTACCTGTGCCAGCACAACCAAATAGAAATTGGTTCTTATGTTTCTTCCAAGTTTCAAAGATAATTTTTTGATTATCCGTGATAGGTTTTACATCAACAAGACTTGATGTACTAATTTCTTTACTAACTTTTTTTGATGACATTTTATTTTCTCGCCTTATGTTTTTTATAGATGTTTTCTGCCTGAAGGCGTTTAGTACTCTTACCACTACCATACTTATCAGCCATGGGAGAGTCTGGATGCTTATGTGCAATATTACTCATAACATCATTAAATGCATTATCATTCTTTGGCCCCACTCCCATTAGATGATCTCCAGATAATGCTGGGCCGCAACCATGCCACACTCGTTCTATATTGGGATTATTCTTCATATACTCATCGTATTCTGCCATAGAAACGATATCATCATACTCTATTCCCGACTCTTTATTTAAAAATGTATATGTTGGCATTAAAACTCAAACTCCAATTGTTTAAGATCACCATTACCATCATGGTATATACCATTAAGGTAAGCAATCTTTTCTTCTAATTCATAATTAATAGATGTTACTTCTTTTAATCTTTGCAGCACATTATAATGTGCTTTTGTTAAACTAGCCATATCATTTTCAATAGGACTCATTTTATTATTTTCTTCACGCAATCTTCTTGCCATGTAATCCCAATAAGATTCCCTGTCCATTTAAATTATCCTTCCACCACTTAGGGGCTGATCGTTTCTTAGACCATTTTGCAATCTTTGATTTCTCTATTATATAGTATTTCTGATAAGCAAGTACTGTGTCATCACCTTTGCACTCTTCTGGCATACACTGAGGTGGAGCAGGCCAAGGAGTATCGGTGAGTTGTATAGCGGGCATGTTATCTGGTGTTTTATCCAAAGCATCACGCAATCTGGATGTGGCATGTGTTTTACCATAACGATAGGTATACTCATCCATTAGAGCAACATAATGTTCCCACAACCACCGATAGTTCAACTCACTGGAACGCACCCAAATTGTGCTTGGATGGTTCTTGTGAGCCAACTTGTACAGACCTACTTCATCTGCATATGTATCACCATCAAGGACACGATGTGCTGTAGAGAGCATCTGTGCGCTCTCTAAGATCATCTTGACCACATGCTTGTCACAACTCATCTGAGCTGCAATCACAGGGTCACGATCTAGGTAAAAGATGTTCATACTAAATCCCTCAAATCCACATCATTTGCACCATTTGGAACAGGTAATCCTTGCAAGTCTCTTACTAATTCCCAAAGTTGTTCGATACTAATTGCAGCAGTTTCGTTGAAACTTCTTAAAGTTTCAATATCATTTAATGCAGTTTCTACCTGTAAAGTTAAGTCGAATATCTGTTCTTCAAGTTCTTTAATCGTTGGTTTCTTAACCATTATCTTCTAACGCCTCTTTCACTTTCTCTACGAGATTATCATAGGTAGCATAACCGCCACCCATCCACTCACCATCTTCAAATTCACGAATTTCTATATTTCCATCTGGTTTGCTTTGGCCATCAATAGATAATTCATTTTCTCCCATTAACGATACTTCAATATGTTTCATCTTCTAAAACCTTTATTTCATTTCTGACTATAACTAAGTATACTACACTCAATAGGATTTGTCAAGCGTCTATTTGTATTTATTTTATGCATAATCGCCGTGATGGAGTTTTATTTCGGGTCTAACAAAACCCAAATCTTCAAATTTAATATCTTTCTCAATTGTCATTTTATGAAGTTGCATTTTACCGTCTTTATTATAAGGTTTGACCTTAATATCTTTTTTATAAAATGACACTTTAAGAAGATGCCAATCAAAGCTCATACCAGTTGCTACCCATTCCCTTATCACCCAATCCAAATCAGCTACTGCAAGGCCTGGGCCATGTAATGCCCAAGGGTCTGTCTCTTCAACATGTAGTCTTCTATCTTCTGTATAAGTTCCACCAATCTCATATTTGATGCCACCGTGAAACGGTCCACCCCAATTATGATCTATGAGTTTGAACATATAAAGTTTTTCATTGTCTTCAGCTATATCAAATTTATGATTAGCTTGAATCATATATTTACTTAGTCCTTGACTCCCCAAAAGAGAGGCACCTCTCCATTGGGTTCCTAAAATAATTACTTCTAATCCAAACTCTGCTTTCAGTAAATCAGCGTTTCTAAAATTTGACATGCGTAATGTTGTCTCACCAGTAAATTTTGTATAATGCATCCTTGATTTTTTGAAGTTTATTCGATACATATTACAATCTTGAAAGGTTGCATTAGAAGTATCAGCATATAAAAATATAGCTTCTCGCATGGTGCAACGGATAAACTTAGAATTTCGCATATTAGTGTGATCACCATAAGTTTCTTTAAACAAACAATCGATGAAAGTTGAATTGGATAAATCAGCATCATTGAATGTGGAATCTGAGAAATCAATTTCTTTAAAAGTTTGATTGCTTAGATTTTTGTGTGTTAAATTAATATTATGCATAATCCATACTCCTATCTTTTTTCAAAAGTCCATATAAGATCAATGAAACACTTAATACTATACAAACTGTTAGGATAGGATGTTCATACCAAATACTATTAGTAATATATACCCCGTTGTAAAAATGTAATCCTTGCAACTGTATTAAAGAACTTTCTATTCTTGGAAATAATATAAAAGACATAAGAAAGGCTGGGCGAGAAAACTTATAATTTTTCATTATCATCCCCAACAAACCAAATAAAATTAACATAAAGATATCTTCCCATAAACTAATATATCCATTACTTGCTAACACCGACCAAACGATTAAAACCATCATAGGTATAGCCCAATATAATGGGTTTATATAAAGTATTTTAGATACATGTCTGGCAAACCAAATCATAAGAAATCCAGATATTCCAGTTCCTAACATATATCCCCAGAACAAATGGTCTATAAATTTAGTATCCTCTAATAAAGTAGTTGAACCAACTTCAAATCCCAGATAAACCCATAGAGCCATAAGATACGCATACATTTTATTGCCTGGTATCCCAAACATAATTGTGGGTAATAGTCCACCAATCTTGCCAGAATTATTAGCACCTTCTGAACCTATGATACCCTTAATATTACCATCACCAAACTTCTCCCCCTTACACACACCAACAGTTGCTGAATAAGCAGCCCAATCCCCTATACCGCCACCAGTTGATGGTATCAACCCAGTTATCCAACCAATAATTCCACCCATAAGAGCTAACCACTTATGTTTCCATACAGATACTATTCCTTGCCAAGTCTGTTCGTTGTGTAACTTCTTGTCAATATAAACACACTCTGTTTTTTCTTTTAATACTTGGATAAGTTCTGGTAATGCAAATAATCCTACACCAAGAACTAAAAGACTTATACCATCTTCAAGATATTCCCAACCAAGAGTATTTCTAGCTAGACCCATTCCATCTGGTCCATAACCAATAGTTGCTAAACAACAACCAACAAAAATAGCAGTCAAACTTCTAATTGTATGTTTAGTAGTTACAACAGAAATCAAAGCAAAAGAGGTAAATATCAAACCAACTATTTCTGGTATTCCTATAACACCCCCTATTTCTTTGTAAAAAGGAAACAAAGAAAATCCTATTGCCCCAAACAATAATCCATTTATAGTTGAACAAAATATTGCAGAGGATAGAGCATAAGATGCTTTCCCTTTTTTTGCAAGTGGAAACCCATCAACCATAGTAGCTGCAGCGCCACTTGCGCCAGGAATACCTATAAGAACCCCCGCAAACGAATCTCCAATAGAACAAGATACTACCGTTGCAATACTGAATAAAACAAAGAGATATTCTCCACCAGCGACATCAAAAAATGCAATGACACTATAAAGAAGAATAACTGCTTTGCCAGGCCCTGCTGATGGAATTAACCCAATAAGACCCCCATACAAACAACCAAGTGTAAGCATGAGGGCCCATTGAATCCAAACAGACTGTTGGAGTATTAGTTCCATTTAATCAAACGTTAACATTGGATTTATATTGGTATTTTCCTTAAAAGTTCTACGAATAATTTCCATATTATTTAAACTCTTCTTATCTAAAGATTTCCAAACCATGTTATGAACTTCTTCAGTTGACTTACCAATTGTCCAAGGGTAAACTCCAAGTTTTTTATCTAAAACCTTTCTAGCACCCTTATCTCCAAGCATATCTTTAAAAGAATTAACAAGGTCTGAGTAGTGTGGATTATTAGCTTGAACTACAATATGTTTACCAAATCCAGAACGAAACATTAAAGTTTGTCGGTAAACATTGAAATAATCACCAGAAGGCAATTTGTTCCATTTCTTATAATACACTTTATCAAAGAAAGTATGTGGATGATTTGGGTCAGCAATCATCCCTAATTTGCTATCAGCAATTCCATGAGAAAACCACACTTTAGTTTTACCAGACTTCAATTCATCTTTATAGGTCTTTTTCATATGTTGAAACCCATCTCTTGTTATTTGAATATCGTTAGATAGATATGCTTTCCTACGTTGACCACTTCCCTTCCATCCATAAACAAGACGGAGTTTTTCCTTTTGACATTGTAAGGTTTCCGATAGTTCCATAGGACCACAAATCATTACAACCATAGCCATTACATCTAAAATGGTTTCTGCACCGCCACCAACATGAGTTGCTGGAATATCTGGAAGTTTAGTTTTTGCAAAAACAAATGTTCCATTTAGTTGGCCAGCAATTGGAACGTTATTTTTAGGATCATATCCTTTCCACCCGCCAGAAGTTGTAACCCATGCAGTTATTCCCTTTGGTTGTAATATTACTGTATGGTCATTTTTATAAGTTGTTGCAAATTCAGTAAGAGCCTTCTTACCCTGTTGTTGTTTAATATATCTCAAAGATACAGTATGACCGTAATTTTTTAAAAACTTATTCCATTGTTTTGTTAATTGTTGTGCCCATTTTGCCTGGCCACCATCTACAGATGCACCAACAATATAATTAAAATTTTCTGAATGTGCAGTTGTTGTAAATGTTATGAGTGATGCTGCAAGTGTTACAGCTGTAATTAATCGTTTCATTCTATTTCCTTATGTAATAATAGATTTGTAAATATCGTCTGGTACTTTCTCATTTCTTCTCCAAGATTGCCCGTCTTCAAGAACTAGTTTTATAGCTTTTGGGTTATTTCTCCTTCTCTCCCTAAACTCAAATGTATATTCCTCATCTGTGGAACCTGTTAATATATTAATCAAAGAGTTTTCTTTTGATTTATTTTTATTGTAATCATCATCCTTTATATATCTGTTTATATAATCCTTAGCTGGTTGTTTCTGTGTTTGCGAAGTTTTTCCATATGTTCCATTACGATTGGTTATTGCCCATCTCTGAAAATCTTCAGTATTAAAGAAACTAAGAGTCGATTGCCAATGAGGAGTTGTTGTATATGTAAGTACGACTCGACTATCTCTATCTTGCCAATTGAAACAAAATTGAACCCACCATAATAAATCATATATAGTAACAATTTCTACAGGTGCAGTATCCACATGTGAAAATAGTATCTCAGCTAGATTTTTTCTTTCTTTATCAAAAACAGCCGGAGATAAAAAATGTGCTCCTCTATTAAAATCTAATTGGTTCCATGTAAAAATACTTTCCCAATCGTCATTAAGCTTGTCTATTCTGCTTTGAGTATCAGTAGCGCCGTTGATATATTTATTATAAAATAGCTGATCTCCACACTCACCCGTAATTTTTATTATACCATCATTTTCAAACAAAGATTCATCTAACATTTTTTTATGGGGTAAAGGATCATTTCTATCCTTTACTAATTTTTCCCACATTGTAGGAAACTCTACAATAGAATCTTTAGTGTATCGTATATTTAAAATGTCTGATTCAGATTTAGTTTCTAGCAGTGCTATCAAAGCTCCACTACTGTCAATTCCACCACTCCAAAATAATTCTATTGGTTTTCCCAACTTCCATAAATCTGTTGCGGCATCCATACAACAATCTTCAAATGTTTTGTTGAATTTTCCGACAGAAGGAATTGGGTCATACATCATATTGAATGGATTGAATAGACCTACTCTATCTACATGGATATATGATTTTGTCAATATCTTAAATGACCTAATAATAGGATCAATTTTTTTATTTTCTAGAAAGGAATCTATCTCAAAAATATCAGGCCGAAAATACTTAACCTTCATCGATTATCGCCATCTCCTTTAATCTTATTACGTTCCATCCTAGACTTTAGTTTATCTACATTCGCCTGTGCAACTTCTTCAAGTGTTACACCAAGGTCATCAGCAAGTGCTGAGATGTACCACAATACATCACCTAGTTCTAACCCTACACCATCAAGAGATTTACCATCTCTCATATGTTTTTTAACTTTCTCTGCAACCTCACCAGCCTCTCCACACAAACCAAGTGTAGGATATGTCACCTTACATGTGGTTGGATATATTGCGGTTGATCGTGCAAATTCTTGGTATTCATCAAATGTCATTTTTTTACCTTATCTTCTAATTTTATAAGTTTACTCTTTTTCTCACCCAAAGTCAATACTCTTTCTTGCTCAATCATATTAATTATTAAATTTGTAATTGAAACTTCTTTACCCAAATAACCAATCTTTTTTTCTAATACCTCTAAAGTTTTTTTGTAGTATTCTATCTCTTGTTCTTTTTTGAGCTTAGATTCTATCAAATCGGTAAGTGATATAATATCATTGGTCATTTTTCTTCCCATTTGTAAAAAATATGATCCCCAATTTCTGTTGTTTTTTGTTTAATCCTTGCCCATGAAGGTGTGACATAATCAGCATGATAGAATAATGCACCTTCTGTAATGTCAATTACTTGTACGGCATTATCCATTATCATTTTAGATAAGTCAAGGGTCTTTTTATATTCTTTCTTATCTTTAGGTTTATCACTTTTTCCATCACAGTACCAACTGAATTGGCACTTGTGGCGAACAGGTATAATTTTACCATTTTTCTTCCAACTTTCTACGGTAGGGCCTTGCTTTATAACTTCACAAATTGTATTGGGGAATCGTTTATCACCTACTCTATTAAGTACGACAGCCGATACAGCAAGTTTCCCTGCTATACCTTGATCTCTAGCTTCGTGATACATATTTAATGCGAGACACTCTATTGATTGTTCTTTCCAAGTAGATGCTTCTGCTGTCGCAGGCATCAACATAAGAACACCAGCAATTATTGCTTCGGTAAATCCCATTATTTTGATTCCTTCTATATCTCTTGATCCATATAATGTTTTGTTAGTGGTCCAGCCATTTTATACGCTTCTACTTCCCAAGGTTGTTTTTCATATTTAGTTTTAGTATAATTACGATACTTACCGTCCTTACACATCCACATTTGCTTATAAGAACCACCCTTGAATTTATCTACAAGACGATTAGTTTTACCTTGCCAAACATGAATCATTTCATGAATAATAACTTCTATAAATTCTTCTTTACTAACTGTTCTGCTTAGACGATGATCTATTTCAATATGAAAATCACGATAATCATCGCCACAATAACAGAACCCCTCAGCACCCTCTTCAAAGGTTTTTACTAGATTAACTTCAATGTCTAACACACGATGGCGAGGCATCAACATATCCTTGCACCACCAAATAATATCATCTATTAGTTCACGGTCTTTCTTTAGACCACCAGTTATATATACGTTAACCATAAAAAACCCCTTTATTTTTCATCATACATACAGTATACTATACTAATTTATGTTTGTCAAGCTAATAATGATCCACTAAGTCATTGATTTTAAAGAATTCTCAAAAAAGTTTAAAATCTTGCTTCATGACCTTCAAGGATTTCAGTCGGTTCTGGTTGCATATATTCCTCAGTCCAACCAAACGCCTCCCTAACCACAGCATCAGATAATCCCTTATACTTCCTATGAAGAGCTCCATCTTTAGCAGCAATAAGAATCTCTGCTTCCTCTTCAGATAACCCCTCAAGTAACTGAAGGAACATATTCTCACGGCGGAGAGCACTCAACTTAGGATTACCACCCTTAATGAAATGAAACAGGAGTCTAGACTCATGTGCAAGATTAGTATGCTCAGTACCGTCTGGAGCATCGTTCACCTTATAAGGGACTTCACCTTCAGGCAGTTCCCATTCGATAGATGGGTCAAATGATGCTTTCAAAATCATTCGTAATGGTGAAGTATCATTTTCTCGTAAAATTCTAACTTTTTGGTCTTTGGTCTTAGCTTTGGCAACTTTACTCAAAACTTCTGAAATTAGCGGTGTCATATTAAAAATCTCCTATTGATTCCATGAGATTTTTCAATCTCTTTTCTATAAAGTAATTTAGTAGTTTACTACGATCACCATTTGAAGCATCATGGTATGATTTAATACATTCCAATAATAGTTCAATTGGCGATTCCCTCAGATCAATCAATTTCTTGTTTCTCTGGTAATTTCTTTTCACCTCATCGTTTGGTAAAAATTGTTCACACATGGGCCCTGCCCACTCTACAATCTTCTTCTTAGCTAATGGTTTCTGTCTCAATCCATCAGTAAATGTATTGTCTACGGAAAGAACGTTTGGAACACCATCACTAACATCACCCTTCAAAATGTGTTCATATAGATACTCATCTGGATCAATCCCACCAACATATTTCTTAGTGACAGGACTGTATTGAGTAACGTTCTTGTATTTATGTAGTTGAATAAAGTCCTTATCTCCAGACAAAATCAGCGTCTTACCATTATCAAACTCTAACTCACCACACAATGCAGCGATAATATCATCAGCCTCTGCACCATATACCTCAAGAACCTTATAAGGCATAAATTCAATCATTTCACTCTTGATATTATTAAGACAATCAAATATCGCATCCCAATCGTGGCCAGAATTATCTCTAGTTTTCTTACGATTCTTTTTGTATTGCGGGAAGTAATCTCGGCGCCAGTAGTGTTTAGAATCATAACAGATTACTAACTCACCATATTTTTCAAAAAACATCTCACGATACATACGGAGAGAGTTAAGGATCATATGGCGAACCATACTCTCATCTACCTTTGGTGCTTTTGTTAGGTGCAAATGCATCATAACACTCGCAATAGAAATTTGGTTCATATCAACTAGAATCATTATTATTTTCTTTCATTTCAAGTGCAACACTCTTTCTAACAGTGTTGAAACTTACGGTAACTCGTTTATCGGTTTTATTTTCAAGAGTATGGTGGTCAAGCCAACTTGGAAATATTACTAGAGAACCACTGGAACATGGCATCTCTATAACTTTTTTTTCTGGAAATGTGAAGACAAGTGGCGCACTACCTTCATCAACGTAGGGGTAATATGCACCACTTACTACACTACCTTCTCTATCGTCCCAAGAATCAACATGGCGGTGACGATCAACCTTATGACCTTTACCTAATATATTGAACCAACTAGATGATATAACTGAGGCTTCTAATTCTGATGCATAGTCGAATTCCAACTTTTCATGAGTCCTGATATACTCACTAATACACTCTTGAATTTTCATCACCAAAGGTTTAAGTTCTTCCTTGAACAAAAATTCTTTATCAATATTATAACTACTCAGGCCAGAAACTAAATGATATTCACCAGTAATAGACTTTTCGATTACCGAAATAGTATCATCACTATACTTGCTTAAATTAAAATTGTCAATCCACATTATTCATCATCCTCATCGGATTCAATAGAAGGTAAATTGTGATACTTGGTATCAAGGCCATCCGTAGTGAATGCTTCCATTATCTTAGCCATTGGATGGACAGTTCCCATCTCTCTATATAAAGTTGATCTAACACATTCAATAATGAAACTCATGTCTTGTAAGAAATCTTCTCCCTCAACATCAATTGCATTTTCTCTAATAGTATGTATCATCTGAACCATAACAGCTTCTGTTAGATTATCCATGAACATAAGATTATCTTGCATTTCGATAATATCTTCTTTAGGTAAAATAACCTCTCTTTTAGATTTATTCTTCCAAGGGCCTTTGATTACATTTTCTGATTTTTCTTCTGTCATTCTGGCATACCATTTTCCCAAACCATACCTAAATCTGGATAAAATGTTCCAACATTACGTTGTGGTTCACCTTTATTTGGGCCTTCCCAATGATATGATTGAGCTACACATCTATGAGTTACTTTTTTATCTTGATACTCACCATAGAAATTATCAACATAATCACCAGTTCTTAGGTATGTTTTTAGATTCCTCACATATCCTTCATGAATAAGTTGCCTTGCAAGAGCACCCTTGATATTTTGTTTTACTTGAGCACGTTCACCAGATGCAAGTTCCGATTGAGTTTTAATCCACTCCTTAACTTTATTAGGGTGAGCAGGAGAATTATCTGGCAAATCACGCAAACTTTCATGAATACTAGACATACCATAATCAGGATTCTTTGCAACTCTTGCTGCTCTAGCTTTCTCAAGACGTTCTGATGCAGCAACCTTTTGTTTTGCTGTCATCGGTTTACGTTTCTTCCTAATCTTAGAAGTAGTTATTTTATTTTCCATAATCACATACCCTTAAAATACATAACAAATCCGTTAATAAATATTGCACACGCAACAGCATTAACCACAATCAATGACCGATCATTCCACACGATTGAAACCCATAACCAACCTAAACATCCAATAAATTGTAAAAATATATTATACGGATATAGTTGATTAGTAGATGCAATCATTGCAGATACAATAAGAATTGATGATATCCATTTAACATACCAAACTAATGGCTGTTGATGTTTTAATGGAGTAGAAGTTTTAGTATCATGCATAATTAATAACCGTGTTCCTCAAACCTTGTATTTAATTCCTTTAAACAACGCCTACGACCAGCAGCTTTTGCTAATCGTTTCTTTTCACTCCTAGTCTGGTGATACTCACGTTCTCGCATTTCTGTATAGAATCCTTCTCTTTGCAACTTCTTCTTTAAAATACGCAAAGCACCGTCAACATTATTATTTCTTACTTCAACTCTCATACTTATCTCCTTTTGCCTGTGGCAGGGTCTTTCTGTTCTTGTTTTGATAACACTTGACATCCACCTTTATTATATGCCTGACCTATGACATATTGTTTAGATATCTCTTCCTTATATGTATCATCTCTTTTAGTACATACACTAAATTCCAATTTACTAGTTGGAATGGTGCTCTCGACAGGACTCGAACCTGTGACCCACGGCTTAGAAGGCCGTTGCTCTAATCCAACTGAGCTACGAGAGCCTATACCCATCTTCTTTAAATACTTTTTATGAGAACATTCGGCAGCAAGTAGACTTTGAGTCTTCTTGCGTACCTTACGCTTCTTACTGCTTGTTGTGGTGTAATACACCGGCAATAAATGCATACCACTCATTAGTACATCATCACATATAAAACTTTATTAACAATACCAATTGTGGCAATCACCACTAATGCTGTAATCATTTCACTATTCTCCATTCTTTATTAGTGTAACACACTGTAACTTCTTTGTCAAGGGTTGTTTTAGTTTTTTTACAATCACCCTCTTCATAATAATTATCCCACTGAAAATCATCACGCATTTCTTCAAGACGTTTCATATTTTCAACTGGGCGCTCTACGAACAGGTACTTATTGATTTCTTGTTTGCATCCAATTACCTTACATGCAATAGGGCCAATAATACCTGTTAATAGAGACAAGGGTTCAAACGCCTGGGCTGGTTTTGATACTAGACTGAGACAAACTACGCAACTCACGCTTAAGGCGATCATCATCTGCCTTATTCTGCTTACTTGCATTCTCATCTAACTCCTTCCAAGCTTTGGTTGCCCGCAACTTATTAAACAG
>Ga0209815_1001077_pt1 | contig 18670 bp, 17 predicted proteins | sample CoawatmetaG00DNA_FD_187507 | JGI IMG/M metagenome (GOLD analysis project Ga0209815, IMG submission 187507) | Marine microbial communities from the West Antarctic Peninsula - Coastal water metaG002-DNA (SPAdes) (version 2) | ecosystem: Environmental > Aquatic > Marine > Coastal ...
GGAGCAGCCACAGCGGTGGATTCGTGTGCCGAGGTGCGGCTGATAGGGGTACCACCATTTCTTTGATTTATATAAATATTTAGCTTATTTTAGACGCTTATTGAAGCAAGTGGACCACATGGCTAATCCTTCAGCTTACATTCAGCCCTGAAGACATCACGTTTCTTGTTTTTGCATTCGTGTGTCCTTAAACCTCCAGTCTTACCTCAAACAAACTTAAATCCTGCGCTCTTTACAACTAAATGTAGTAGAGAAGCGGTAATAGCTCGGTACCTCACCGTAAACGTTTTTAAAGATAAGGAGGGTGCATTTTTTTTCTAAAAACTAATATAAAGCTAATTTTTTATGCCATTTTGGTCTATAAGACTAAAAGGTAATATGTTGATGTCTGGATTTACTGGAGTATGTTAGAGCATACTAATGAAGTGTGCTTTAATAATATTGAGGTAAATATGAAAAAAATAAAAACAATAATCTCCTCTGTTAGCGTTAGTCTGCTACTAGGTACTACTAGTTTATGCGCTGTGGCTGCAGGTGGACCGGTGGGAATCACGGGTGACATAATGTCTGTTGACGTGACCCATAATGGTCAAGCTATGCAAATTATGCGTAACCAAGACAACAGCAATACGGTGATAGACGCGTTTGCAAAAACCTCACGCCCTTGTCCTGTCTTTTGTATTCAACCTATGACGTTTGCACCAGGTATTGAAACACTGGGTGAGTTAGAAATTATCGACCATATCGTACGCATGCAAAATGGCGAAAATATTTTGGTGGTCGACTCACGAACTCCAGATTGGGTTAAACGTGGCACGATCCCTGGTGCTGTCAACGTGCCATTTACACAGTTAACAACTTCTAAAGGTGCGACTACTGAAATTATTATGCAGGTGATGATTGGCCAGTTTGGCGTTAAATTGGTTGGTGATGCCGACGAATTTACTGTTGATGAAGCCATCGTGGCAGGCAACGTAAATGAAGTGTTTGATTATTCTGACGCGAAAACCTTAGCATTGTTTTGCAATGGTATGTGGTGTGGCCAGTCTCCAGCATCTATGGCAACCTTATTGAAATTTGGTTATCCAGCTGAAAAAATCAAGTGGTTCCGCGGTGGTATGCAGACGTGGGAAATCTTAGGTTTTAACACTGTTAAGCCATAATAGACTAACTTATAGCAATAAAAACGGGTCGATTGGCCCTTTTTTATTGTGTTAAATTTGTTAGTTATAGCTAGTGAATTAGAGGAATATGTATGAACAGATTAAAAGTAATAGCGCGTGCTGGGGCGTTCAGTTTTTGCACATCATTAGTGCTGCTATCACTATCGTCTCAAGTGCATGCCATAACCGACTTAGAACAGGCTTTACAAGCCCAAAGTGACGGTAATTTGGAGGCTGCTGCAAAGCACTTTCAAACGGCGGCTCAAACTGGCAATAGTGAAGCTCAATATCAGTTAGGTATGCTATACGTTCAAGGCACTGGCGTTGAAGAAAATCTTGAAAACGCAAAAATTTTAGTACAACAAGCTGCTAGTCAAGGCCATGTACTCGCAACTGAATGGCTGAGCGAGCATGTTGTCTCAGCAGCACCTAGCGTGGAAGAGGAAGATCCAGAAGACGATTGCTAGCAGTCTAGCTAAACAGGTTCATTTTTATTTATAAGATCTGCAACTGTTTTTCTTGTGCCACAAAGTGGAACACTTCGCTTGAAATCAATGTCTTTTTTGAGATTCGATTAACCCTTGATTAAGCACTTTCTTGATAAGTGTGAATTCTTCTAAAGCCTTATAAACCAGGGTGTAAGAAACTGTAGTCGTTTTGTTTTTTGAGCAGCCACAGCGATGGATTCGTGTGGCGAGGCGCGGCTGATAGGGATGCCACCATTTCTTTGTAATATATACCAATCAACCAGTGTGCTAATTAAGCAGTAGATTACTTTTGAGAAATGGCCTGCTTCACAGATAACTGGAGGTATATTTTTAAAATATTAAAATCTTGTAATAAATTATTATTTTTGGAATATTGTTCAATGGGTGTTATATTCTTTTTCCTGAAAGAAAGATTAGGTAAAACATGCTTTCATTATTTAAAGAGTAAGCTTAGAAAATGGCACAACCTATTTATATTGTAAGAGGCTTCAGCAACACAGAAGCAGGGCATGTTAGCCTCATTCCGGCAGTGGCTGGGCTGTGGCTTGGTATTTACTGGCTTTATAAATATTTTAATTATTGGCCTAGCATTTCTGAGCCCTACAATTTTATAACCGAATCTTATTATCACTTAATCGTTATTCCAATCGACTTTTTTATATTTGTGTGGGCGCATATTGTGCAATATGAGCTAACTATTTACCCTAATGTTAATTTAATAACCTCAATATTAGGCATTATCACCTGTGCTTTGTTGATCAATAAAGCCTTAAAGTTTTCTTTTCTTTTATTAACTCAGCTTGGAGTGAGGTTTAGCCATATTGCATTAGTTTTTTTTGGGCCTGCTTTTTTTGGAATATTTTGGTATCTAGGTGGGTTTGTTTTAGCTTGGTTATTTGCCACACATTAACTTAATAAAGCGTTAACCTGATTCATATTCACAGTGTCTTCATTATTAATCACCAACTATTCAGCTTTGGTTCACAAAAGGTTCACTCTTTTGGGGTTAAATAACTTCAACTTTTTAAGTAACTCAAATTTCTTGAGATACATAAAGCTTTGAGATATTTAATATGACCACTAAAAACCAACTCGCTCTAGCCATCACCCTAGCCATGACTGCTATTTCTGCATCAGCTTCAAGCCCAGCAGGCAATAGTCAATATTGGACAACTATCAACGGCACAGTAATCGTGTCTGCTAATGGCAACCCTGTTAGAACCATTCACTATAAAGACAACACATTAACCACACTTAAAACCCAAACTAGGCCCCAACCTAAAGCATTTTCATCAGTTTTTGCAGACCTACAAAAAACAGTGGCCAAAGCTCTTAACTTAGATGCCCAGCAGGTGCTAGCAAGCCCTAAGCCAGTAAGCATCAAAGAACCCATAGTAGTGCTTACAAAAGCCCCAGCTAAGATGGCTGCGCCAACACCAGCACCAACACCAACACCAACACCAACACCAACACCACCCAAGCCTGCAGCCCCAAACCCAGCTGTTGTTGAAAAAGTGGTTGATAAGGTGGTGCAGATAGCCAAGCCTGTAGCTATTCCAAAGATTAATTACCGCTACCATAACTATAAAACAACCGTGCTATTTGACACAGCCAGCGCAGACCTCACAACAGATGCCACAAGCAACCTAAAGCAAGTGGCCATGGCCACCAAAAAAGCTGACAAAGTGCTGTCTGTTAGGCTGTTGGGCCATGCGGACACACGAGGTGATGCCGCTTATAACATGAGCTTATCCAAAGAGCGCATAAGCTCGGTGACCCGCTACTTTGATCTTTTAAATATAAAAGTAACCTCTATGCTTGCCCAAGGTGAAACCTCACCAGTAACAGGCAAAAACGGAGAAGACCTTACCTTAAGCCGCAGGGTGCAGGTGTTTATTACTGCTGGCTATGTGGATTAATGTTGTTTTAGAGCATTGCTATATATTCTGCACGTAAATGGTCTATTTACATGATAGGCCATCCACTGCCGCACAGACCGTATGACCTGATACTAAATCCGCATTTCATGTGTCGCTAAAGCGTATCTATATTCAGTTTTATGATTTCTTGTGGTATGTTTCTATTAAATAAATAAGCCACACTGCTATGGCTTTTAATCCATGAGATAACACTATGCCCGCTTTTTTAATTGTTCATTCAAAGCTTACAGACGCAGACGCATTCCAGCACTATGTAGAGGCGGCTGGGCCTTCTTTAGAGCGGTATCAGGGCACTTATTTGCTAGGTGGCAGTGTGAGTGACGTATTAGAAGGCACCCATGATAAAGACCGCACGGTTATTTTTCAGTTCCCCAGCACCCAAGCAGCAAAAAACTGGTATCAAAGTGACGAGTATCAAAGCGTTAAACCGTTACGCGAGCACACAGGTGCGTTTGATTTTGTGCTGGTAGATTCCTTTTAAGTTTTGGGCAAATCCACGCTGGAAAAAGCGTACAGATTTGCAGGTGTATTCATACGTTAATGGTGATGAAAGAAGCGCTTAGGAAGCCTTAAAAATATGGATATTCAAGCTATTTCTTGGGAACAAACCATTGCTCTTAGACAAAGCGTTTTATGGCCAACAAAACCTCCTGAATATTGTCATGTAGAAGGTGATCATGAGGCATTGCACTTTGGTGTTTTTGTTAATGGCTCGCTTGTTTGTGTTGCGTCCGTATACTTACAAGCAGGTAAGGCGCGCTTGCGTAAATTTGCTACTCAAGCTGACTATCAAAACCAAGGAATAGGCTCACAAATGATAGACTTTATTATTAGTTCACTTAAAGAAACGGATGTGAAAGTGTTCTGGTGTGATGCTAGGGAATCAGCTTTAAGTTTCTATCAGCGTTTTGGCATGCAGCCCTATGGCGAGCGTTTTTATAAAGCAGATATTGCCTACTTTAAGATGCAAGTTTTGTTAGGCTAAAATATGCCCAGCGAGAAGAGTGGGCGCGAAGGCCCCATAACAAGTCAAAATAAACTTAAGCAACACAATTGAATCACAAAACATACAGGCGCAATTTATAAACTATGCTTGTATACTTATTGGCACTAAGAATAAACGGTCATTATAAGGCTTTATCAATGAAAAAATTAATTGCGGCAGTGTTTTTATCCATGGTGATGAGCCATGCAGTGGCTCAAGAGTCTGATCTTTACAAGGGTTTTAAGGCGTTTCAAGCAGGTGAGTATGACACCACCATTGCCTACTGGGAGCCTTTAGCGCAGCAAGGCAATGTGGATGCTCAAAGTAGCCTTGCCGCCCTTTATAGATTTGGTTTTGGGGTAGAAAAAAACGCCCAAGTTGCAGTGAAATGGTATGGCCTAGCCGCAGACCAAGGCGATGCTGCTGGCCAGTACGGCTTGGCCACTATGTATGCCAATGGTGAGGGTGTGCCACTAAACGATGCAATGGCATTAAAATGGTACACCTTGGCAGCAGATCAAGGTGATGCTGATGCTCAGCTTAGCCTAGGAAGCATTTATAATACTGGTCAAGGTGTTGTAGAAAATGATGAGACCGCCGTAAGCTGGTACACACTTGCCGCCAAGCAAGGCTTAGTAGAAGCCCAAGCTTACCTAGGTGTAATGTATGAAAATGGCGATGGCATTGCCCAAGACACAGACAAAGCTTACATGTGGTACAACATTGCAGGCTATGGCGGCAATGAGCTTGGCGCTAAAAACCAACAAGCCCTAGCCCAAGGCATGAGCACAGACCTAAAAGCCAAGCTACAACAAATGTCAAACCAATGTTTGGGTAGTCAATACACCGACTGCTAGTAAATACCTCACTCACGCATTAGGTGGCCAGTAGCTATGTTAAAACCCCACACCACACCTCAAAGCTTGGCTTATGTAGATGGTGAGCTAGTAGCGATTAGTGAGGCTAAAATATCTATTTTAGACTGGGGCTTTTTACATTCTGATGCCACCTATGATGTGAGCCATGTTTGGCAGGGGCGATTTTTTTGTTTGGATGAGCATATAGACCGCTATTATGCCGGCATGGAAAAGCTAAGGTTATCTATTCCCTACACCAAGGCACAGCTTGCTAAGCTGTTGTTAAATATGGTGGCACAAAGTGGCTTGCGCCATGCTTATGTAGAAATGATTACTACCCGTGGCCAGCCTTCACCTGGCTCTCGAGACCCTCGCACCTGCACTAACCAGTTTTTTGCTTTTGTGGTGCCTTTTGTGTGGATTATCCCACCAGAAGAAGGGCTTCATATTGCTATTAGTAAGCAGCAGCGCATCCCTAGCGCAAGCGTAGACCCCACCATTAAAAACTACCATTGGTTAGATTTAGTGATGGGGCAATTTGATGCCTATGATCGTGGCGCACAAAGCGCTGCTTTAGTGGATGAAAACGGCAACATAAAAGAAGGCCCAGGGTTTAATATCTTTATTATTAAAGGTAATCAGCTGTTCACTACAAACACAGGGGTGCTGCAAGGCATTACTCGTAAAATAGTAATGCAGCTAGCCCAAAAGCTTGCCCTAGAGGCACCACACGCCCTAAACACAAAGGTGGTGCTTGGGGAAATATCTACAGATGCGTTTAGGCGCGCCGATGAAGCGTTTGCCACCAGCACTGCCGGTGGCATTATGGCCATTACGCAGGTTGATGACACCGTTATAGGCACAGGCCGTATAGGCCCTTTAACCACGCAGCTAAAAGAGGCCTACTGGGATATGCACACCCAATCTAAATATTCATTAGAAGTGCCTTACCCAAAATAAGACACACTCAGATATAGACAAAGGTGGTGCAGGCTTTTTAGTTGGTAGCTTTAATTGCGTGTGGCTCATATAATGGTGTTTTAAAGTGTCTTTTAACCCAGCGAGTGCATTTGCATGGCATATCAGGTTTTAGCCCGTAAATGGCGGCCCCAAAATTTTCACACTATGGTTGGCCAAGAACATGTTTTGCGTGCCTTGGTGCATGCTCTAGACGAACAGCGATTGCACCATGCCTATCTGTTTGCAGGCACTCGCGGTGTGGGCAAAACTACTATTGCTCGTATATTGGCACGCTGCCTTAACTGTGAAGAAGGCGTAAGCTCTACCCCTTGTGGTGTGTGCTCAAGCTGTGTGGAAATAACAGAAGGCCGGTTTGTTGATTTAATCGAAGTAGACGCCGCATCACGCACCAAAGTAGAAGACACCCGCGAGCTGCTGGATAATGTGCAATATGCCCCTACACGCGGGCGTTTTAAGGTGTATTTAATAGACGAAGTGCACATGCTTTCTACCAGTAGTTTTAATGCGCTACTTAAAACTCTAGAAGAGCCGCCGCCTCACGTAAAATTTCTTTTAGCCACTACAGATCCACAAAAGCTACCCATTACTGTGCTTTCGCGGTGTTTGCAGTTTAATTTAAAAAACATGCCTGCTGATCAAGTGGCAGGGCATTTGCGCAATGTGCTTACTAGCGAAGAAATTCCTTTTGCTGAAGCCTCGTTGTGGCAGCTTGGGCGTGCAGCCAAAGGCAGCATGCGTGACGCTTTAAGCCTTACAGACCAGGCCATTGCCTTTTGTGGTGGCGACTTAACAGAGTCTTCTGTAAACCAAATGCTAGGCAGCATAGACCAAGGCAAAGTGGTGGCTATTGTTAGTCAGCTGCAGCAAGGCAATGCGTCACAGTTGTTGCACTTGATTAAAGAGCTGGCCGAGCATGGCCAAGATTTTGTGGTGGCTTTGGAAGATTTATTAAGCTTATTGCATCAAGTGGCTATTTGTCAGGTGTTGCCAGACGCGCCGGTTTCTGTGCAGTTTGATCAGGTGAAGGTACAAGAATTAGCTCAAAGCATTAGCCCTGCAGACGTGCAGCTATTTTATCAAATGGGCATTATGGCCCGTAAAGATTTAGCAGCCGCACCTGTCGTGCAAGCGGGCTTTGAAATGGCTTTGCTACGGATGCTGGCCTTTAGGCCCCAACAACATGCTGGCCAAATGCAAGTTGCAGCGCCTCAAATATCACCTCAAGCAGTCGCGTCAAACACTACAGCCATTGCAGAAGCACAGCCTGAACCAGAGCCTCAGCCTGAACCAGAGCCTGAATCTGCACCCAAAGCTAAGATAGAGCCAGAACCAGAACAAGCGCCACAGCCAGAGATTCAGCCAGAAGAAACTTATCAACACCAAGCTACACAGGCTCCTGTAATTGAGTCGCCACCGTGGGATGAAGAGCCTCAGCTAGAACAAGAGCCTCAGCCAGAACAAGAGCCTCAGCTAGAACCAGAGCGCCAGCCAATGGCAATGGCAGAGCCAGAGCCAGAAGCTGTTGTAGCCCCACAGAAGCCAGCACATGATTGGACTTTGGCAGACCTAAGCGAACAAAACTGGATTCAAGTGTTTAACGACCTTAATCTATCCGGCATGACTCACGCTATTGCTGCAAATATGGTGTTTGCTCAAAGACAGGGCACTCATCTGCAATTCACCCTAGAGCAGGGCCAAAGCAGCATGTTAAATGATACTCACCAAAGCCGCATTTGTGAGGCTTTGGAAAAGATGTTTGGGTGTGAATTAAAGTTGAGCATAGGCATTGGAAAAGCTCAAACAGAAACCCCGTTTGCTAATCGCCAAAGGCGTGAAGCGCAGCATCAAAATGAAGCTATTTCATCATTACAAAACGATCCAAACGTGGCGAGTTTAACCACAGCATTTAATGGGCAGCTAGACACTGATAGTGTATTGCCCGTGAACCCTATCGAAATATAAACTTAGATTAATGATAAGGAAATACTTATGTTAAAAGGTGGTATGGGCAATCTGATGAAACAGGCCCAAAAAATGCAAGAACAAATGCAAGAATCCCAAGCCGCGCTAGCTAATGCAGAGTTTACTGGCACCTCTGGCGCCGGTTTGGTGCTAGTGGTTATGACAGGGCGTCATGATGTAAAGCGTGTTCAGCTAGATGACTCATTGATGTCAGAAGACAAAGAAATGCTAGAAGATCTATTAGCCGCGGCAGTCAATGATGCGGTGCGCAAAGTAGAGCAAACTAGCCAGAACAATATGTCTGACATGACCGCAGGCATGGGTATGCCAGCGGGTTTTAAGATGCCGTTTTAGCCACTCACTTTAGTAGCACATTATACTAACTATAGGTTAACCTTCATGTCGTTTAGTCCTCTTATTGATGATCTTATTGAGTCTCTTCGCTGCTTGCCGGGTGTGGGACGTAAATCAGCGCAGCGCATGGCTTTGCATATTTTAGAGCGCAACCGTGAAGGTGGGGCAGTGTTGGCCCAAAGCATAAACCGTGCACTTGATAAAGTGGGTCGTTGTGAGCAATGCAGAACCCACAGTGAAATCCCCGTGTGTCGCATGTGCACTCGGCCAGATCGTGACCTTCTTACCTTGTGTATCGTAGAAACGCCTGCGGATATTTTAGCCATAGAGCAAGGCGCTGGTTTTAAAGGGTTATATTTTGTACTCATGGGGCATTTATCTCCCATGGATGGTATTGGGCCCAATGAATTAGGCTTAGATTTACTTGTTTCACGCCTAAAGGAAGAGCAGATCACAGAGGTGGTTATAGCCACTAACCCTACTATAGAGGGTGATGCAACGGCCCATTTTATTCATCAATTGATTCGCCAGCAGCTAGATACCCCAGCTGTTAATGTCACACGAATAGCTCATGGTGTGCCTATAGGGGGTGAGCTAGAGTTTGTCGATGGCGGCACTTTGGCCCACGCGTTTGCTGGCCGCAAGAGTTATACTTAATTATGTCAGATATGTATCAATATATAGACACCAACGAAGGGCTACAAATAGCCTGTGACCAGCTTATTAAGGCCTCAGCTATTGCTGTGGATACTGAGTTTGTTAGAGAAGATACTTTTTACCCCATTCCAGGGCTAGTGCAGCTTGCCGCAGATGGCAACACCTTTCTGGTAGACCCTGTTACCATTGATAACTGGCAGCCTCTTCAAACCTTACTCACAGACCCAGACACGCTTAAAGTGATGCATGCCTGCAGTGAAGATTTAGAGCTATTTCAGCATTGGCTTGAGCTACGGCCCACACCTATGGCAGACACACAAATAGCTGCTGCATATGTAGATATGGGCTTATCGCCAGGTTATCAAAACATGGTGTTAGATTTATTGGGTGAAACTGTGGATAAAGGGGAAACACGCTCCAACTGGCTACAGCGACCACTGCGTGATTCTCAGTGCCACTATGCAGCGATGGATGTGGCTCACCTCATGCAGTGTTATGACCTTCTTGCCCAGCGCTTAAAAGATAAGGGCGTGTGGGAGTGGTTTTTGGAAGATATGCAGCGCTTAGCGCAGCCCAAGCCAGCTATAGATCCAGAGCTGGCCTACACTCAAATGAAAAATGCGTGGCGTTTGCAGGGCAAGTCTGTAGGGCGTTTGCGTGCTTTGGCGGCATGGCGCGAAGTAGTAGCGCGTAGCGAAAACAGGCCAAAAAGTTTTGTGGTTAAAGACAGCAGCCTCATTGATATGGCCCATAAAAACCCTGTGGATCTAAGTGCCATTGGTGAATGCCAAGACATGCGCCCTAGTAGCTTAAGGCGTTATGGCAAACAGTGGCTGGCTATCATGGGTGCTTCATCACAAGTGTTGCCAGGGGTGCCGCAGCCTTTATCTAAAAACGAAAACAAAGACTACAAGCGCCTACATAAAGTAGTCACAGATCAAGCTGTGAATGCTTGTGTGCAAGTGCAATTGATGGGCCGTAAAAAAGAATTATTAGCGCTATTTGAAGGTTTGCGTAAAAAGCAGCCGTTTAGCTTACCCAGTAACTGGCAAGGCTGGCGAGAAGAGTTTCTTGCAGAGCCAATTGCCACAGAATATAACCATATTCAAGAGACACAGTAATGACTAAAAAGCGTATTATTTGCTCAATTTATCGCAGCAAAAAGAAAGACGAAATGTATCTCTATGTGGATAAAACCAAGGCGTTAAGTTTAGTGCCAGAGGCTTTGTTAGTGATGTTTGGTAAGCCAGAGCACCGCATGGATATGCTACTTACACCTGACAGAAAGTTTGCTAAAGCCAGTGCAGCAGACGTGTTGTCGCAAATTGATGAAAAGGGCTATTATTTACAAATGCCCCCAGTGCGCGAAGAGTATATGCTGGATCTTTACCGTGCGCCGATTAACCCAACCTATTAAACACTGCCGATAAGCTAGCTTTATGAAACATTCAACACAAACAGGGTTTTGGAAAGACGTCGCCCCCAAAGAAATGACAAGCCAGCAATGGGAATCCTTATGTGATGGCTGTGGGCGTTGTTGTTTACAAAAGCTCATAGATGATGATGTGCCTTTGATGTATCACACTAGTGTGGCATGCCGTTACCTTGATCTTAAGTCTTGCAAGTGCAGTGTGTATGAAACGCGCCAAGATAAAGTATCCGATTGCACCTTGGTCACCCCAGAAGCTGTAGAAGAATATAACTGGTTGCCAGAAACCTGTGGTTATAGGCGCGTGGCGGCAGGTAAAGACTTACCTGACTGGCATCCATTGGTCACAGGCGATCCTAAATCTACGGTAAAAGCGGGCATGACTGTGCGCAAATGGGCTATATCAGAAGACAAAGTGCCAGAGACAAGGTGGGGTGAACATATCATTGAGATTCAGCAACTTGGTGAATAAAAGTAGCTGTTTGCTCTTGTTACAGTGTCTTTAGATTGTGTTATGGTAAGTTAAATAAAAATAATATTCGGATTTCTAATTAATGTTCAAGTTTCATGCTATGCGCAGTATAAGTGCGACACTTTTCATCGCTTTATTAGCTATAAGTCATCCGGCTATTAGTAAGCCTTTGTCTAATCAGATGGACATTCGTGTATTGATCGATGTGTCTGGCAGTATGAAAAAAACTGATCCAAACAATCTGCGTATTCCTGCATTACAAGTGCTCACTCAATTATTACCTAAAGGAAGCAAAGCTGGCGTTTGGCAATTTGCTAACACCCCTAAGGTGGTTGTTCCCCATGGTGAGGTGGATGCACAATGGCAGCAACAAGCTGCTCTAGCTTCTCAAAAAATATCTTCCACTGGCCTATATACAGACATTGGCGCTGCGCTAACTGCTGCTTCATTTAATGCACAAGATCAAACCCAAGCTCGCCAGCTACATGTGATTTTATTAACCGATGGTATGGTGGATGTAAGTAAAGACGCCGCCCAAAACGCACTCGCTCGAAATGCGCTGCTTGAGCCGATACTTCAGCAATACATTAACGTAGGTGCCCGTGTGCACACTGTGGGTTTATCTTATAGAGCCGACCAAGCAACGCTCAGCGCAATAGCCAGACGCACTGACGGCTTGTTTGAAGTGGCTGAAGATGCAGACCAACTATTAGATATCTTTTTAAGGGCTTTAGATAACACGGTAGTGACTCAGCAAGTTGCTGTTGAGCCTATTGAGCAATCTTTTCTAGTAGAGCAGGGCATTGAGTCAATGACTGTGGTAGTAGAAAAAAACGGCGATGAAAACATCAAATTTACTGACGGTAAGCAAGATATAGTTACCCGCATACCTGCTATAGACACTCAAATATGGCAGTCCTCCTCTACCCATGAAGTGGTTACAATTCAAGACCCTACGCCTGGCACTTGGACCTTAATTAGTGATACCGCCATATTAAAGCGCATCAATGTAGTGGGTAAAATACAAATACTACTACAACAAAGTCATCAAAATATAAAAGTAGGTCAGCGCAGCTATATCGACGTGCAGCTAGCTAATGCAAAAGGTGAGCTATTATCTGCAGCGCAGCTACAAGGGTTTAAGCTTGAAGTTGCTATGGATAATGGCGACAAACAGGTGTTTGCTCGCAAGCAACGGTTTGCTGTAGATAAAAAAACGCGAATGGATTTGCCCGTGCTTAATCAACCTGGCATGTATAATCTTAATATTGCTGTCATTAATGGTTCATTGGTTCGCACCATTAATCGTAGCCTTAAAGTTCACCCTCTTGTGGCCTTAACAGACACCCAAAGAGATGCTGCAAACAATGCTCTAAATATGCCCGTTGCCAATGAGGTAGCTGTGATAGTCAATACGGCACCTAAAAAGAGCCAGCCCATTCTCATAGAAGTGAGTAAAGAAAAGCCTTCAAAAGAGTTACAAGCTCTTATGCTTGAGTCACAGGTTGAGCAAGAGGCTACAGCGGTGGTCAATGAGCCTGCAGCGGTTATCAAAGAGGCTGATACTGCGCCAAAAACTATTACTGGTCAGATTGTCGATGCTGTTAATGAACTAACGGCCAAGCTAAGTAGCCCAGCCCAAGCTTTAGAAACTTTGCCTAATCAAACCTCAAGTGACACTGTTAATGAAGCGGCTAGCTCTGTGCAAGATGACCAGATTATTACAGACCAGTCTATGTATTGGCGCTGGTATATAGTGGGTGGGGCCGCTTTTGTATTACTGATTTTATTGGTTATTTTACGTAGAACTAATAAAATACCAGAAGCAAAAACACAAACAAAAACTTAATTAAGTCGTTAGAAGTGGAACTGGTATATGTGTGAACTTTTAGGCATGAGTGCAAATGTGCCTACGGATATCTGCTTTAGCTTTACTGGGCTGATGCAGCGTGGTGGTGGCTGTGGCCCTCATCGTGATGGTTGGGGTATTGCATTCTATGTAGGTAAAGGCTGCCGTACATTTCATGACCCAAAACCTAGTGCAGATTCTGAAGTAGCGCGCTTAGTGCAGCGTCATTCAATGAGGTCTCATATAGTCATCAGCCACATTCGCCAAGCCAATGTAGGCAACATCTGTTTGGAAAATACTCATCCTTTTCAAAGGGAGCTGTGGGGTAAGCACTGGACCTTTGCACACAACGGGCAGCTTACAGACACCTCAAGTTTGTATTTAAACCACTATTTACCTGTGGGAAATACAGACAGCGAGCATGTATTTTGTTGGTTGCTTAGTGAGCTGCGTACAGCTTTTCCTAAGCCACCTTCAGACAAGTCGGTAGTGCGCTATTTTTTACAACAGCACTGTCAGTATTTAAAAACTCTTGGGGTGTTTAATATGCTGCTTTCAGATGGCGACCATCTTTATTGTTTTTGCTCAACCAAGCTAAGCTGGATTACGCGCAAGGCACCTTTTGGTCAGGCCTCTTTAAGTGACGCAGATGTTAATGTGGACTTTGGTGAAGAAACGACACCTAATGATGTTGTTTCGGTGGTAGCCACGCAGCCACTTACAGACAATGAAACATGGCACACTATGCTTCCTGGAGATATGTTGGTGCTGCATAAAGGTGTGGCCCTTAGTTAGGGTTTGGTTTTGGTGTGGTTTAATTGTGGTTTAACTGTGCCAGAGTGAGATTTTTCTTAAAAAGAAGTATTTAGTAAATATTTTTCAAATTATGCTGGTTTTCAAACGCATGTTTTATTAGCATAGCTGTATATATAACAAAAACTTAAAGGCTTATCATGAATCAAATCGCTGGCGTAGAATTTGGCCAATACCAATCTGTTACTGATGTATTTTTAGAAGCCTGTGGTAAGTATGCACACAAACCCGCCTTTAGCTGCATGGGGCAAACTTTGTCCTTTGCAGACATGGAGCGTTTAACTGCTAATTTTGCCTCTTATTTGCAAAACCATACTGACCTTAATGTGGGCGACCGCATAGCTATACAGCTACCTAACGTATTGCAATTTCCTATTGCAGCAATGGGCGCCATGCGAGCAGGTATGGTAGTGGTGAATACCAACCCCCTTTATACCGCCAGAGAAATGGAACACCAATTTAATGACTCAGGTGCTAAGGCCCTAGTGATTTTGGCCAACATGGCTAATATGGCAGAGCAAGTGGTGCCTAAAACTGGCATTAAGCTGGTTATGGTGACACAGCTTGCTGATATGCACCCGTTTGCTAAGCGTGTGTTAATAAACACAGTAGTTAAGCGTGTTAAAAAAATGGTGCCAGCCTATTCTTTGCCTGATGCTGTAAGCTTTAGACAGACTCTGGCATTAGGTGCTAAAAAAGCCCCAGTGGCAGTGTCTCTCACACTGGCTGATACAGCCGTATTACAATATACCGGCGGCACTACAGGCGTTTCCAAAGGCGCACAACTACTGCATCAAAACTTAGTAGCTAATATGATGCAGGTGCGCGAGCTCATCGTAGATATTTTGGATACAGACACCGAAGTGATGATTGCGCCTTTACCGCTTTATCATATCTATGCATTTACAGTGAGTTTGGTTATGACAGATATGGGCCATGAAATGGTGCTGATACCCAATCCACGTGATATTCCTGGGTTTGTGAAAGAGCTAAGCCGGCACAAATTTACTTCCTTTGCAGGCCTAAATACCTTGTTTGTGGCCTTATGTAATAACAAAGGTTTTAATGAGTTAGACTTTTCTCACCTAAAACATACCATTTCAGGTGGCATGGCGCTCACAGAAGCTGCAGCTAGCAAATGGCAAGGTGTTACAGGGTGTCAAATACAAGAAGCTTATGGGCTTACCGAAACCTCTCCTGCTGTTTCCTTTAACCCTTACCATGACATTCGTATTGGCACTATTGGCAAAGTGCTCACAGGCACACAAGTAAAAGTGATTGCAGAAGATGGCACTGACTTAGGCTTAAACCAAGAAGGCGAGCTGTGTGTGAAAGGCCCACAAGTAATGGCAGGCTACTGGCAGCGCCCAGAGGCCACAGCACAAGCGATTGATGCTGAAGGCTGGTTTAAAACCGGCGACGTAGCTATATTGGCTGAAGATGGGTTTATTCGTTTAGTAGATCGTATTAAAGACATGATCAACGTGTCTGGTTTCAATGTATACCCCAATGAAATTGATGATGTAGCCAGCCAACACGAAGGTATCTTAGAGTGTGCAGCGGTAGGTATTCCTAACGAAGTAAGTGGTGAAACTGTAAAGTTGTTTGTGGTTAAGTCTGACCCGAATTTAACCCAAGCCGATGTGTTAGCACATTGTCGTGAAAACTTAACAGCGTATAAAGTGCCCAAAGAAGTTGAGTTTAGGGACGAGCTGCCTAAAACTAACGTGGGTAAAATCTTACGCCGTGCCTTGCGGGATTAGGTTTCGTTTTGATTATCTAATTTTGATTTAACCCCACCCACACTGACCTAAGCTGTTTGTTGTAGATTTTGATCAATCTTAAACTTAGGTCAGTTAAAGCCCTCTTTAAACCGCCTTATAAACCACTTGAAGCTTCTAGGTTATGCGCGCTATAGCATGATAAACTTGGGTCTTTAAAACCACCTTATTTTTATATGTCTTCTGCATTTTCAAACTGCATGGTTAAAGACCACGCGCAGCTCAATCGCTTGTCTTTTCAAATTGCGCAGCGCCAAAAGCGTGGGCAACCGTGCGAAAAATTAATGCAGCAGCTAGAGAGCAAAACCTTATCTAGCCAAGCCATCTATCAAAAGCGCAAGCAAGCTTTGCCTATTATAGAGTATCCGCCGCAGCTACCTGTGAGCGGCCAGCGTGACAAGCTAGTTGCGCTTATTCGTGAAAACCAAGTGGTCGTATTAGCAGGTGAGACAGGCTCTGGTAAAACCACCCAGTTACCCAAGCTATGCTTAGAAGCTGGGCGCGGGGTGGGTGGCATGATAGGCCACACACAGCCACGACGTTTGGCTGCCAGAACCGTAGGTCAGCGTATCGCTGATGAGCTCAATGTGCCTTTAGGTGAGCAGGTTGGCTTTCAAGTACGTTTTACTGAACAAGTGAGTGATATTAGCCACATTAAGCTAATGACCGATGGTATTTTGCTTGCCGAAACCCGCAGAGATCCAGACCTTTTGCGTTATGACACTATTATTGTGGATGAAGCCCACGAGCGTAGTTTAAATATTGACTTTTTGTTGGGGTATTTAAAACAATTATTAGCCCGACGAGATGACTTAAAGCTTATCATCACCTCTGCTACTATCGACCTTGAACGCTTTAGCACCCACTTTGATAATGCACCTGTAGTAGAGGTGAGTGGGCGCACATTCCCTGTAGATGTTTGGTATAGGCCTTTATTTTCGTCCAAATCTGACGAAGATCAAGATGTTCAGTCTGGCATACAGCATGCCCTAGAAGAAATAGATCACCACGAGCGCCAAAACAAGCAATACAATGGCGACGTGTTGATCTTTTTGCCTGGTGAAAGAGACATACGCGACATCGCATTATTTTTGCGCAAACAAGAACAAAAACATTGGAATATATTACCGCTCTATGGGCGACTGAGTTTCAGTGAGCAGCAAAAAGTGTTTCAACCTTCTGGCAAAACCACAGGCAGGCGTATTGTATTGGCTACCAATGTGGCAGAAACGTCTGTAACAGTGCCAGGCATTCGTTATGTGATAGACCCAGGCACAGCTCGCATGAGTCGATATAGCTACCGTTCTAAAGTGCAGCGATTGCCTATAGAGGCTATTTCCCAAGCCAGTGCTAATCAGCGTAAAGGCCGTTGTGGCCGTTTGTCTGCTGGCATCTGTATACGTTTGTATGATGAGGCCGATTTTATAAGTCGACCAGAGTTTACTGACGCCGAAATCTTGCGCACCAACTTAGCCTCAGTTATTTTGCAAATGCATGACTTAAAGCTAGGCTCTGTTGAGGCCTTTCCTTTTATTGATGCCCCTGATAGTCGTTTTATCAACGATGGTGTTAAATTATTACAAGAATTAGGTGGGCTAGACGAAAAGCGCCACCTTACCTCGCTAGGCAAGCAGCTAGCGCGTTTGCCGGTAGATCCGCGCATCGCACGTATGATAGTGGCAGCCAATGATTGGCAAGCGCTTGATGAAGTGTTACTCATTGCCAGTGCGCTTACTATTCAAGATCCAAGAGAAAGGCCACAAGAAAAGCAGCAAGCAGCAGACCAGCAGCACTTATTGTGGAAAGAAGAAAATTCTGACTTTTTGAGCTTAGTTAACCTGTGGCAAGACTACGAACACCAGCGCCAACAACTCACCCAAAACCAACTGCGCCAATGGTGTAGCAAACACTTTGTGTCTTATTTACGCATGCGAGAATGGCGCGAAGTGCATCGCCAGCTGTTAATAATGTGCCAGCAAATGGGCTTTAAGATTAATGCCCAGCTTGCAAGCTATGAAGCAGTACACAGAGCACTGCTCACAGGCTTGTTGGGCCATATTGGGCATAAAGATGAAGAAGGCCAGTTTGCAGGCCCGCGCCAACGTAAGTTTTTGTTGTTTCCAGGCTCAGCTCTTGCTAAAAAACCACCTGCGTGGATTATGGCAGCAGAGCTTGTGGAAACTTCGCGTTTATTTGCCCGCTGCGTAGCTAAAATAGAGCCCCAATGGGTAGAGCAAAGTGCCGGTGCATTGCTTAAATATAACTATAGCGAGCCATCATGGCATAAGCGCCAAGGCCAAGTGATGGCGTTTGAGCAGGTGAGCTTATACGGTTTGGTGTTGGTCAGTAAGCGTAAAGTGGCTTATGGAAAAATAGACCCACAAGTGTGTCAGCAACTTCTGGTCATGGAAGGGTTGGTGCAACATAACCTATTTACCAAAGGCAAATTTTTAGCGCGCAACCAAGCTTTAATAGAAGATATCGAGGCCTTAGAAGCCAAATCTAGGCGCAAAGACATCTTAGTAGATGATCAAGTATTGTTTGATTTTTATAATACAAAAATGGCCACAGCCAGCGAGCCCATAGTCAGCGCAGCCAGCTTTGAATCTTGGCGCAAGCATGAAGAAAAGAGTCAGCCTGAATATTTGTATCTAACTCAAGATGACTTAATGCAGCACAGTGCAGAAGGGATCAATACCCATAGTTTTCCAGATCGTTTGGTGTGGCAGGCCATGAGTTGGCCTTTGCTTTATCATTTTGAGCCTAGTCACGCGCAAGACGGCGTTACTATTCAAGTGCCTGCAAGCCAGCTTAAGCGTTTGCCTCTTAAACGTTTGCAATGGCTAGTGCCTGGTTTATTAAAAGATAAGCTAGCCGCACTTTTAAAAGGCTTGCCAAAAGCCCAGCGCAAAGCCTTTGTGCCTGTGCCTCAATATGCT
>Ga0209815_1001079_pt1 | contig 18649 bp, 17 predicted proteins | sample CoawatmetaG00DNA_FD_187507 | JGI IMG/M metagenome (GOLD analysis project Ga0209815, IMG submission 187507) | Marine microbial communities from the West Antarctic Peninsula - Coastal water metaG002-DNA (SPAdes) (version 2) | ecosystem: Environmental > Aquatic > Marine > Coastal ...
GCGTAATACAAAACCTTCTGATTATGCACCTAAAAGTAATGCTGTTGGTGAACTCTTAACGGGCTTTGCCAGTGTATATGCTCCTGCAAAGATTGCTAAAGATAAGCGTGAAGCCGAACAAGCTTACGAAAAAGAAAAGGCAGATGCTAAAGCGGCAGCAGATGCGGCTGAGAAGGCGGCTACACAAGATAAAAAAGATAAATCAGACTTACGAGTTACTAACTCAATTGTTAAACGCATGGCAAGTGTAGCAGGGGTAGATTTTAGATCCATTACATCTGAAGGTCTTGCTACTATATTAGATGATGTTAGGAATTTTGGTGGTGATGGTGCGTTTGATATATATGTAAAAAACGATGGTGATTTAGTTATTAACCCATCAGCATTTTTTAGTACTCCTAATACAACAAAAGTTGACGCAATAAATACAGATACAGGTTCTGAAACAGCCAGTACATTACCAATTACGGTAGATGCAAATGATGCAAATCTTGTCCTTGAAAATGCTGCTGAAATTGTTCCAGAAATAGATGCTTCAAAAAATGATAACCTTGAAGCAATAAATGATGCTGAGACGGTAACTAAAGTAGAGCCTACTGCTAATAATAATTCTATGTTTAACACACGGCTTCCTGATCTTATGGATGCAAGACAGAATAATACCACACCAGAATTAGCCAGTGCTTATTATGACGGTCTAGTTAAAAAGGCAGCTACAGATTCACGATATGAGTCACTAGCCGTTGAATTTAAACAATACGTTGATAATATATCAATGGAAAAGCCAGAAATATCTGATCTAGCTGAATTTACAAAAATAGAACTTGAAGCTGTAATTAAATCCAAAACAGTATCTGACTCATCAAAAGCCAACGCTACATTATTATTAGATGGGCTAAAAGGTGATATTCCTTGGGAAACTTTAAACGCTAATAATTTCGCAGGGTTTGCAAGGAAGTTCCCAGACTTTAAAAAAGAGATAGAAGAAATAGCTATTGCTAATACTAGAGGAATATTCAAACCAGATAATATAGCTAACTTTACAGTAGCTCAACTTAAATCATACGAAACAAGTGCATTACCAGGCATTGAAGGGTATCGTTCTTTAATAACGGACACACTCAAGCAAAAAGAGCAGGAACAATATCAAGGTATCTCTGATAAGTCTACAGATGAACTTATAGCCCTAACACAGAATACATTGGGCTACAATCAAGATGTACGTGATATGGCGACTAACATGGTTTCAGCACGTAAAGAGCAGGGCTTTGATATAAATGCTCTAGACGCATCTAGTATTGATGTATTGAAGGCTATGGAATCTGATAACAGAATACCACAGGTTAATAGAGATCTGATTAAAAATCTACGTGAGGGTAAAGAAAGTAGTTCACAATCATTTAGATATTATGCTGAAAAGGTAAGCAACCAATCAGAAGCTATTACTGCCCTAGATTTAGCCATGTCAGAAAACGCTCCAATAGAAGTAATTACTAAGCTAACTGCACTTAAAGATAATCATACTAAGGCAAAAACAATAGCTGATAGAAGATTAGCAGGTCAAAATATTAATGCTATAGAAGACGCTGTTATTACAATGACAGATGGTACTAAGAAGTACATACAGGCTAGATTAACTAACGAAGGTAAATTAGTACCATTAGACGAAAGCTTAGAAGGCACAGTAACACTGATGTCACCTTTTATGGCTGATGCATTTACAAAAGCAAAAGCACAAATGCAGAAAGATACAATGGCAATAGCTAATAACAGTGCCAATATATCAGAAGCATTACGAAACTCCGAACTTGCGATATCTATAGCTGAGAATAGCCCTATGGTTAGAAACGCTGGTGGTGTGCTTGCTCAATTTTCAACAAGATTATTTAGGGGAACAGAAAGTGCATTTAATGTAGCAGGTTCTCTCCTAAATAAGTCTAATCAGAGTGGTTTAGATCAAGCTACTGGTGAAACAGTAACCTATATAACTGAAGCTGATTTTCTTGAGGGTATGAAAAGCACAGGTAAAGATAAGAGCTTCTTAGATGCTATTGTTTCTCAAGACGTACAAAAGCTTGCCGATGAAACTTCTCGCTTTGAAGCTACTATGATTATACTAGCGTTCCGTTCAGGTAGAATTGAAGGACAATCTGGTAATGCTATGTCTAATAAAGACTTTGAGAGATTAACTCAAATGCTTGAAACTAAAGGTAGTGTTGATGCATTTACTGAACAACTTCGTGGATATATGAAATCAAAAGTACTGAACTATGATGATACGGTTCGTGCAACAATGGGTAGTAATTCAATACCTGCAAGCTTCAAAGAAGAGTATGGATTTTATCCTGTGACGTCCCCTTTAACTTTCTCTGAATTTGTTGAAAAACGAAATGAACCAGATTTAACCACTGCTTACCAAAATACTATGGCTGTTGAAGTCGCCGCCTCTGTAGTTCAAGCAGCAGGTACTAAGGATGATCCTATATTAGTATCAAGCCCAGAAGAAGGCCTACAGTATCCTGCTGGAACAATTATAAAAACTCCAGAAGGGCAATTATTAAAAGTACCACAAAAGGCAGATAATTAATGGCAGATACTACTATAAATACCGTTAAAAAAGAAGATCCTTGGACTGCATTTGAACCTGTTATAGATGATACAGGCGAGGAGGAGGAAGATCCTTGGGCTGCATTTGAACCTGTTATAGAAAAGCCTGAAACACCAGAGCCTGAAGTTGTAAATACTGCAACTACTTCTCTTGACCCTGCTGTACAGAAAGAGATGGATAACAGGGCATCTATGATAGAGATTGTGGGTATTGATCCGTATAATGGTGAGGTAGTTAACGAAAACCCTATATATATGACACCTGGTATTATGGATACCAATGAGTCCGTTAGTGCTGAATATGAAAGATTAAAAACTATCTATCCAGAACAGTTCCCTGAACAGTTTGATGTAGCAGGTGATAAGTCTTTCTTTGGCTTTGGTGCTAGAAAAAATAATACGGTTATGGCGACTGCGGCAGATAAAGTATTTACCTTTAAAGATGGACGTCAAAAAGTAGCGCCAAATAACTACACTATATTAGAGACAGATGACGGACGTGAAATATTAATGCCCCCTGATGCTACTACAGAAGAGGTAGAACAATCAAAACTATCGGGAGTATACAATGAAAATGGATTACCAGAACTATCTAGGTCAATGTATGATGGGTTTCCTGCGTCTGAAGAAGGCCGTGCTGCGGCTATGGAACTGTATCGTGCGTATGAAGAAGTAGGTGAAGAGGCACTGGGTGGTTTAGGTGTTACTTATAAGGGTGTTCTTATCCCAATGCCTGATATGAGTTTTTTTTCTGCCCCAGACTTAGATACAAGTGACAGTATAAACAGTGGGATATATGAAGGTACTAAAGGAATTATTTCTACATTAGCTGCTATTAACGATATGATTGCTGCTGGTGGAAATAAAGTAGCTAACGATGCCATAAATATAACAAATGCATTAACAGGAACAGAGTTCAAAGATGTTGATTTAACGACAGATGCTGTGGGATTTGTTAATGATAAATTACCATCAGGGCCAACGGATTCAGATGGCCTATTAGATGCTCTAATATTTGAAGGTACGCAGCTCTTAGTAGGGGGTTCAGCGGGAAGTAAATCAGGCGATGCATTAATTAGTTCTATAGGCCGTATATCTAATAAACTTGGGGGCGGCAAGAATACTGACGAAGCTTCACAGTACTTAGTACGTTATGCACCTAAAGTATCAAATGCAGTAAAGGTATTATCTACTGAAGCAGGTATGGCTGCGGCACTAAATCCTGACGTGGGTACAATTTTCTTTGGTGAAAACGCCCTGCTTCCTCTATCGGCTGGTATAACAGCAGATCCTAGTAGCCCTGAGTACAAACAACTGTTGGCAAAGAAAGCTAATATACTTGCAGATGCAATTTTGGGTGCAAGAGTAGTACAAGGTGTGCTTGCAACGACTGCAAAAAGTGCAAAGATTGTATACCTATTCTCTGGCGCTGGTACAATTACAGGCGCTCTGCGTACAGGTTCTCGTGAAGAAGCATTCGTAAAAAGTGTTACACAAAGATTAGCAATAGCTGCTGAACCAAATGCATCTCCTGCACGTATTGTGGAATTACAAAAACAAATAACCAAACTGATAGACGACAATCAAGAAGTTATTGCTAATATTGATAATGATGAAGTTAGTATAGGGCTAAGTACTTTAGCCGCTATACAATTTGCTTTACGAAACAATGATACTGCTACTGCAAAAAGAATATTAAGCTCCGCTCAAATTATAGAGCAAGGCGCACTTGGTAACAAATTAAACACAGGTGCTTTAGCTGAAACACAAGGTAGACCTGGTAAAATATTGGACGAAACTGCAACGGAAATGTTTGATACCCGTGGTGGTGCTGTAGTAGTAGATGATGCTGGTGATGTATTACGCACACAAGCAGAAGTACCAATAATAAAAGCTGAAGAAGGTGTTAAAATAGCTGAAGCAGAGGCAACTAATTTTGCCGAACGAATTACAAAAGAAATTTTTGAAGATCCCTTCTTTGGGGCAAAGCTAGAGCAGTTAAATGATGTAGATGGCATATCTATAATTCTAGATCGTAATACAAGTGCAGACACTATTTTAGAAAAATTATACGCAGTAAACAGGATCATGAATGATAAAAAGAATGAACTGTTTGGAATGATAAAAGGTGGCAGGTTAAATCTTCCTGACGCAAATGGCGTACCGTTTGGTAAAACTCTGTATGATAGATTAGCGGTGCTAAATAAAACATTTCTTGACGGAGGTAATCCAAAAAAACCAGGGAATGCACAATTAGGTGAGTTACTGGCTGTTGTAAAAGAAATGGAAGAAAAAGACGCTATTAAGTATTTAAGTAATAACGTAACTTTTGAAATATTATTTAATAGTATTAGACCGAACTTATCAGAAACACTAACTAGATTACAAAGAGATGGTCGTTTTGACGCTACGGCTGCTATCCCTGATCTATTAGAAATTAAGAAACTTATCGATGATGATGCTATAAAATATCTAGATGATACTGGACAAGTTAAAAAGATAGATGCTGCTAAAAAGGCCATGTCATATTATAAGGAAACTTATTCAAAGTTTTGGAGGGATGATGGCGTATTACAAGAATTAGATAGGGTAAATAATACGAGTGCAGGTAGGCTACAACAGTCTGGCCCGTTAGACGCTACCCGTGAAAGGGTAATAAGTACAATTGATGATGCAAGCCGTTTACAAGCAGACAATATCTTAAATGTATTGATGACCAAAGAGGGCGGTAGTTCTGTTGATGATATTGTTGATTATGTTATAGCTGATGCTGTCGCTTTACTGGACACGCAAGCAGGTAAATCTCTAGATGAAGTAGACTTTGCAAGTGTAAGACAGACGCTATCAAATAAAGCTAGTCTCTTAGATGGAAATTCTGCAACCAAAGGTGCATCAGATAAGATACGTGCTTTCTTAAAGCAGATTAATAGATTACAAATAATATCCCCAGAAATAGCTGCAAAGATAGAAACAGCTAGAAATAGAGTAAAACAAGTTAAAAATGCAGCATATAATGGGGCATTGGGCAGATTTTTTGCTGGTGTAGATGGTAAACAGTTAACTAATACTCAAGAAGTATTGAACAAGTATTTTAATGATAAGCAATCACTTGGTATGAGTGGTGGAAAACCTTCTGGTGACCTTGTTGAACTAATGCGAAACATAAATGCTATAAGTGATCCTGCTGAACGTGAATTAACACAAAAAGGGGTTGAAGCTGCATTTAGTAAATTCTTTAGAGAAAAGTACTTAATTGCATCTAAGGAGCTACCTAACCAACGGGGTCTTAGTGAGGCTAAGATAACGGAAGAGTTAGGAGGTATTACTAACTTCTTGGATAAGGCAGATATAATATTTGTTAACAATCCTGAAAATGTTGAAGGTCTTAGACTTCTTTTAGAATTAAATGGAGTACAAGTAGGTACACGCAAGGCAACATCAGGAGCAGGTAATTCTATTACCGCAGATAAAGCCGCTGCTATAACTGCGGTTAACAAACTAATAACTTTAACCTTTGGTGCGTTAAGTAGAATTGGTGCAAGAATACGTTCAGGTGCATCTGGTTATATAACTGAGGCATTAGATGGAGGAGAATCTGCACGTATTGCTGAAGAACTACTAAGTAATCCTGAAAGGTTCGTTGAAATTGCTAGAAAAGTAGTACCTGCTGATAATGCAGCGGTTACACAAGAACAGATAGAGCTTTTATATGCATATCTTATTAGATCACAAATCTATCGAGAAAAGAATGAAAACTCCGAAGAAGACTTTATGATGGCTGTTGCTGAATTAATGGCAAAAGGTGAAGAAATTGTGGGTGATGTAAATGAGGAAATGAATAATCTAGGATTTTAACAAAAAACCCCCAGACCGAAGTCTAGGGGCTTAAACACAAAACTTGAACCGACCAAGGTTCAGCTTCTATATTTTTATATATAATTTACGCCTTCAGGTCAAGCACTTGGGGGCGTTTTTTATTGCATTGTTTGAATAAATACTGCTTTTTCTTTAGGTATATCAAAAAACTTTTCACCAAAGCGTATCTTTTTGTTAGGCACTTCTACGATAGGGCTATCTCGTACAGATTTCCTACTGATTATAGCTGCATGAGTTAAGCTATTATTGAACACCATAAACTGTGTTGGCTTGTCTAAGAACTTAGCTTTTCGTACAGGAATATGTATTGTGTCGTAATTAAAATCTACGCCATGCCAGACAGTTTTAACCTCAACCTCACAGAAGAACCTCTTACCGTCCTTCTCTACAACAAGATCTACATCATACTCGTTTTCATGATCAGTGCATGTATACCCTTGGCTACTCCAGAATGATTTAGCCTGGTTACGTGCTGCTTCATCGTACTTGTTGAAGTCTTTCGATTGGAATACTTTGTACATATGTTTTCCTGTTATAAAAATAAGCTTTGTTAAAGCCCCGATGCCATTCTAAATTGTAATGAGATCGAGGCCTGTATTTGCATACAAAATCCCCTTCAAAGAAGGCTACATAACCTTGATCAAAAGGGGTTTTCATATTTATACTCCGCAAGAACCGCCAGTACCGCTGATATCACAGATATCGTGGGTTTCGACGTGTTCATCAAACTCTTCACCAAGCTTATCTACAGCTTCCTGATACGGAACTGATGTCAAAGGTTGACCACCTCTTGATCCATCAGGGTAACAAGTAAATCCTCTTAGCCTTGGAGCATATTTTGCTAGTGTATTGGCAAAGTCTTCTACTGTGCCTTCGTTGTTAAGCTTAGAACCCCAGGAAGGTAGATTAATAGTAGATGATATACTCATATCAACATAATCTTGTACATCTGCTTGGAATGACATTCTACGCTCATAATCACTAGCAAGATCCAATGCACTTTCTACTGTCTCAGGTTTAGCACCGTAGCGATCAATAAGTTCTTGTGCAGCACTATCAACTACATACTGATATACCCAACGTGAGTTTCCTTTGAGGTAACGGCGTTTATAGGCAACAGCAAAGATAGGTTCTACACCAGTAGATGTACCTGCAAGAATACCAATTGATCCTGTTGGAGCAATAGCACGATTAGCTACAGGGCGACTGATACCAAACTTATCCGCAGTTTCTCTAGAAACCTTATCAGACACACCTTTATAAACAGACAACCAAGAGTGTAGTTCAGGCGTTACTGTGTAGTTAGAACCACGTTGAATTAGCCACTCGTGCATACCCATAAGACCTAGACCAAGACGGCGATTCTTTTCACGAGTTTCATATACCTTATCGTATGGCAATCTAGCTTTAAGAGTACCACAGATCAAAAACTTAGTACTCAATGCAACAATGTCAGACATCTCATGAATGTCCTTAATACGACCCATATTAATAGATCCCAGATTACAAACATCGCTATCATCTGCACTGGTAACTTCAGTACAAGCATTACGGAGTGTTTCGTCTTCTTTATCAAAGAAGTTAAAGGAGAAACCTGGTTCTGCACTTTCCATTGCCTGACGGACATTCTTCATGAATACGTCACCAACTTTACCTGTCTTATAATAGTTAAGCAGCCACTCAGTGTCATAGTTTACTGAGATATTAGTCATGTCTAATGGTGCAGGGAAATTGAAGTCCTCTTGCTTGATATCCCATAAGGTTTTACCTGTATTTCCAACAGGCATGTTTGCCCAATCTTTTGCATTTAAAAATTCATGAATATCACCGTGCTGCCAATTCAAAGATGCATAAATAGCAGAGCGTCTTGACCCACCTTGCATAACCCTTCGGCCTATCTCATTTAGCATATTCATCTTAGGTATTGGCCCACTAGCCTGACCACCTGTCTTAGCAATAGGAGTACCTGCTGCACGGTAAACCGAATAGTCTACACCAATACCACCGCCTGTCATTAAAGCGCTCTCAGCTTTCCACGACAGATTAGCCCAATCTTCACGAGTGTCTTCTTCTGCCTTCAAAAGATAACAATTGTTAAAGAACTTATTAGGGCGACCTGCATAATACAAATATCGTCCACCAGGAATAAACTTTAGCTCCCGAATATACTGAGTAAGCTGATCGTTTTCTTCTTGTGTTAAAAGATCACCACAGACATCATCCACGAGCGTCTTAGCAAGGGCATCCCATGTCTCTGCACCTTCATGACGATATTTATGATTAAAAATATCCTCTGAGAATTTAGAGCGAAACGCTGGGTTTAGGTTGGATTTAAAGGCACTCATTTATTTATCTCCACTAAGTCTTTTAAGTTACATTTTTTATAATTTGGGCCTTTAAGCACTTTGCCTTGACCGTTTTTCAATGGCTTACCATCATCACCCAATTTGCTCATATTACTCTCGTGAACACGGCGGGTAGCTTCGTCTAAATTCCAGCCAAACGTAGCTGCATATCCGTTAATGACTATTATTCCATCAGCTAATTCTTTAAGCATTGCTTCAGCATCATTAGCCAAACAGCTTTCATCAAATATTTCTTGAAATTCTTCACGAATGAAAGCAAATCGAGCTTCTTCTAAATCCTCATCATCACCCCATTTTTGATCAAGGGGTTGATCCATACGAGTAGCAAATTCACGCACCATAACTAATGGCGTAGGTATATTATTCATAAGTGTTCGCCTCTCTCGTGCATTTCTATTAAATCTTGTATGAAAAATTTCATTTTATTAAGGTCGTACTTAGTGTCTGTTCCGTCCTTTTCTCCAAGCCTGTAACAGGCCTTGAATATGTCGCCACGGCTCTTGCTCATGCCCTTTTCAGATATAAGATGCCGTAGCTCTGTAGCGTGGATAGGAAGCCTGTAATAGGACGTTGAGAGGCCATCAGAGGCTACTTTCACACGGTCTGATATATTTAAGATATCTTCATCAGGCGTGGGTAATGTTTTGAAGTAAGTAGACATCAGTTTATCCTATTCTTATTGATAGAAACGACCTTCGCATCAGCTATTGCATCCTTGAGTTCATCAGCAGCTTCAAACTCTACTGCACCTTGTTCTAACATCTCTGTTAGGTTACCTACTGAAGCAGAAAAATCAGGGCTTGCATGGATTATAAATTCTAAACCCTTTAGAAGCAGAGATAGGTAATCTTGTTCAATTACAGGATAGCTATCACTAAAATTATGCATGGCTTGAGTAAGTGGATCACCATCTTCAGAAATTGATACACAAATCGCTATACTATTTACTGGTATATCTTTATTTTTCATTAAGTTTCTTTACTAGCTCGAAGAAGTGGTCGGCATCGACAACCGCTAATGGTTTACGTTTATCAGCCTTGACCATACCGAGTGGTGTGATGCCTTTAGGACAGTTACTGACGGCTTGATCCATCACCTTGTATATGGCGTTGGCTTTGTTATTTTTGCATTCAACTGAGTAGGAAAATAAGCGACGAGCAGCAGGTGAAAATAGTAAGTCTTCTCCCGATGCTCCCATGCTCGTAGATCGTATGTCTCCATCTTCTAAAACAGGAAATGTTTGATACAGACGGTCACGTACCCACTGTTGAAAGCGCCTACCTTTTGCCTTTGCAGACTGAGGACTTATAGCCACTTAGGCTTCTGAATTATGGATACGTCACCCCAACCAGTGCCATAATCTTGCTTGTCTTCAGCTTCAGCAATTACAGCGAGTGTTTTGTGCATTTCAGCAGTTGCCCATTCCAAAGCTTCTGGGCTTACAAAATGCATATGGCTCACGTATGGGGCAGCTTTTTCACAGGCTATGAAGGCAAACTTATTAACGTCTAATCCAACTAAGCGACAGATATATACATATACAGCCGCCTGAATCAGGTATGCATACTTGTTGCATTCAAATGAAAAGCCACGAGGACTAGCGTCTTGTGTGGTCTTTACGTCATAAACAGTCTGCGCTGACTCAATCAATAAATCTGGTCGAGTCTTTAAAAGTAAGCCAGACACTGGATCTTGTATGAATATACTACACTCATTGATCCTATCGGGATGCGTTAATGCTGCTTCGCATACAGGGTTTTCTAATGCTCCCTGGGCAATACGATTAGCAACATTATATTCAACCTCAGTGAGCAGTACCTGATCATCAGTAAGGTTTTCCTTCATTTCCTTGAAGGCAGCACTAGACTTTGTTTTCGGGCCTTTGATGACTAAGTTACGTTCTGGTTCTAATAAGTGTGCATGAACAGCATTTCCCATAGCAAACGCTGGTGATTGGGTAATCTTTTGACCTTTCCAGTGCTTTAAAGATTTTTTATATACCGTTTTCACGGCAGATGATGATATACCACCCGAAGAGTGGTACACATCATTGCTCATGCCATTAATAATAGCGTTCTTATTTACGCTAGTCATTACGCTACTTCTTCAAAATCAGCGTCTAAGGAATCACCGAGGGCATCAATAGCTGCGCTATCAATTGAACCTTCTTTTATGGCTTTAAAATACCGTTCATCAACGTACTTGTTTTCAGCACGTAATGCATCAGCAAAGACTAACATAGTATCATGGATGTCTTTGGTCATACCTAATTCATTTTTTAGATCAGTGGTGTAGTTAAAAGTATACCAAACCACTGAACCATTCTCATTGTATGATGAAGTGAGGTCAGCAGCATAATTATAAATCTGTGAACCGTCAGGTAACTTCTTTATAAATTCATTATAGAAGCCGCTATAGTTGCTGTTCTTGTGGAACATGATGCATGGTTTGTTTTCTACTGTGACTTCTTCGCCATCTTCAGTTTTACCTGTGTAAGATACGACTCCACGAATTACTCGATGTTGCATAGCCCGCCACTTCTTAGCTTCGTCGTATTCCATTTCTTTACGGGCATCCCATGAGGGCATACCACAAGCTATTCCACCAAGTGTATCTCTGGCTTCATCTTTGTATGGATTTTTAACTGCAAGAGATTTGTTAACTAATTTACGCTTGCCATCTACTTCATCCCAGTGAAAATACTGGACGTGTGAAGCTAGTGGTCTAAAGCTAACTGTCTCTGCATATACAGGAGCATCAGAACCTGTCAGATAAAAACTACCTTCAGGTATAGCCTTCTTGGTAATTTTATTACGTGATTTTGCATTAATTTTCAATTCTGGTACACGCAATATTGCTGAGTTACCACCAGATTTTGTAACTTCTGTTCCTAATATTTCAGCTAATTCTGCTAATTCGCTGCCATTGATTTTTGTAATATCGTTCATTTTAGAACCTTTTGTTAAGTGGTATTATATTGTGACATAACTAGGTGGCACAAGTCAAGTGTATTCGTTTTGTTCTAACCAGTTTTTTCCACCAGAAATCTCAATTTCTAAGGGTAGGGCAAAGGTATAGTCCCAGCGCTGTGAGGCTTCTTCAGTAACACCAACCATTGCCCAAGTTAGAGCCTCTTTTACTTGCTCTAGCTCACCAGGATAAACGTCACAGACTATGCTATCGTGTACGGTCAGGACTAATAGTGATTTCAGTTTAAGCTCTTTAAACTTACGGAAAGCACGTACACATGACAGAAGCATAAGATCCGCTGCGCTCGACTGAACAGGGTAATTAACTATCTGCGTGTAATAGGTAGTACGATTGCCTTTTAAGCGTTTTACGTTAGGCCAAAAGAACTGACGACCCGAAGGTGTTTGCACAATACCGTTCTTTAAAACGCCTTTTGCAAGCCGTTCATGATAAGCACCTAAACCCTCATAGATATTAAAGAACTCACTAAAATAGTTCTGTACGTGGGGGGCTTCTCCTGCTCCACGGCCACCATAAATAGGTGCGAAACTAAATTTTTTCGAACCCTGGCGAAGATCCTTCGTTACACTATCTTCACTACATTGATGTATTATTGATGCGGTCTGTTTGTGTAAATCTTTACCATTTATAACATCAGATATGATCTGGGTATCTCTGCTTAGTTCTCCTGCCAAAACAAATTCAATTGAACTGAAATCTGCTTCAACTACTGTTCCGTTTTCAAATCTACTTACAACAGCCTTGCGTACAGGAAACCCACGCTTTGGAGCATTCTGCATGTTGGGTGAGGTACTGGATAATCTACCAGTGGCAGTAACGCATTGGGTAAACTGTGTGTGCAGTATACCATCTGATCGTGTCCATGTTTCAAACCCTTTAACAAAACTATCTAGATAAACATTCACAGCGTTTAGTCTGCTGCTTTTCGTTAAGAACTCTACAGCTATATCATTACCTTTACTTTCAGCCTGAGAGACTAATCTTTCTATAGTAACTTTATCAGTCTTAAATCCATTTATAGAAGCATCAGAAGGTGTATCAGGATTAAGCTTTAGACCTGCTGTTATACCATTAGGATTATAGAAAGCCCCAACGCCCACACAAGCAGGACATTTAGAGAGGTTCTTGTATGGATCACCTTGAACACGATATTTCTTGCTCATCTTTGTACGAGTGATTTGCTTAAACTTTTGTATACGACCACGACCATCGCAAGCATCGCAGCATATAACATCAGTACGTTGAATGATTTTAGTTGTAGCTCTTACAGCTTTGCTAAAAGCACTCTTGTTCATACGAGGTGGATATAGTGGTTTACCAGTTGGCCCGACACCAATGTTCCACACCTGTTTATGGTCATTACGATCTATAACCTCACGGCTGTATACCACCTTGGTCATATCAGCACCTGATGCTAAGTTAATAGGCGTGTCGCCCATCACCTCTTCAACTATCTGTTCTAGGCGTTTGTTGAGATCCTTCTGTTCTTGTTGGAACTGTTTCTTAATATCCCCAAGTACAGTTAGGTCAATCTTTATGCCGTTTCTTTCTATCTCAACCAGAAACAATAGCATTTCATTACTGAGCTTTACTGTCTCTGCTAAAGATAGATTGCTTTTAGCTGCGTATTCATCCTGTTGAGATAAATAGATTTCACCGCAGGATATAACGTCAGCTTCTGCGTATTCCAAAACAGTAGCCAAAGGCATAGCCTCAAAGCCTGTACCACTTTTGAATAAGTCATCTACAAGATCAGACTTCTTGCGTGTAACATCTCTGCGTTCAGCTATTACTTTTAGCGACAACGGACGCTTCTGCCCTTTAGATAAGATATATTCACCTATCATCGTGCAATAGACTTTATCAGGGATTTTAAAGCCCATTTCTAACAACCAGGTAACATCAAACTTAGCATTATGGCAGATAAGCAGCGTAGCTTTATTTAGTGCTTCTTGCATCTGCGCTGGGCTATCAGGCACATCTTTTTCATTATGATGAAACACGAGGTTTGTTACTTCATCTACACCTTCCCATCCAATGAAACCAAAGTGTGCGCTCACACATTTATTATCAGGATTGTATGGGCTGTTATCTATCTTTCCACCGATCTTTTGAACGGTTGTTTCTAAATCCAATACTAATATGTTCATTACGTTCTCCCATAGAATCTCGTTGCATAAGTTTCGTCGTAACGGTCAAACAGATACCAACAGGCGTTATCTTTACCTGCTGTTTTGTCGAACCATTTCACACGACCAACGCTTACGATCTTTCTAAGGCGAGGCATGAAGGGAATGGATTGCTTAGTGTGTATCCAATCAGCATCAAACAGTAGCCAAGTGGGTCTGAGGTCTGAGAACTGTTCTATCATAGGATGCAGAAGCTTACGCTCCCACGGCGGATTGGTAATGATTAGATCAGCATCATTTAAATGCTCTTCAGTTAGCTCACAGGCATCTTGAATACCAATACCACCTTCCTGTGGCTTTATATCCCAAGCACTAGAACAGGTAATTCCAATCTCATGAAGTGATCTGATTAATGCACCATCCCCTGCACAGGGTTCGCAGAAGGTTTGATGATCTTGAAGGTAAGGCCAGATAGGAAATACAGCCTCTCTCGGTGTTCGATAATAATCTCGTGGATTTCTTTCAAAGTTTGATCGTTTTCCCATTATACAACATACCTGCTGAGTTCAGGCTCGATGTTACAAATGACGCAACCATGATAACCACTTAGTTTGTTCTTGCTGATGTTTATAAATCGTGTGTGATCGGGGTTATCATCTTCCGCTGCATTATGTTTACCAACACCAATGATTAGGTCAGCTTCTGCTGCCTTACCTGTCTTACTGCCTTCAAGCATCGAGAAATCTATACGAGTACGTCCATCAGCATCCGCACTTGCTTGGCTGATACCGATCAGCGCACAGTCATGTCTCTTTGCTAACTCACGTAAGCTTCGATACAACTCTCTGATACGTTCATGGGAAGCATTATAATTGCCAGCGATATTAATCTTATCTGCCTGGTCTATTATGATTACATCAGGTTTTATCTTCTCGCAGTAGCCATTGATCGTATCTAAATCCCATTCCTGAACATCCTTCATTATGATTCTGTCTTGGATCGATAGGTATTTGCTCATAGCTAAATCAGGATTATCTGCAATTTGCTCACGGGTCATACCAGAACATGCTTGTATGGCTCTCAGCTTGGTGCGTGTGGTTTTCTCTTCATTACCAAGATACAGAACCTTTGCGCCCTGTTGAGCAAACCCACCAGGTGCAGCACAAAAGCTTATGGCTAATGCAGACTTACCTGTCTCTGGTCTAGCAAAGATGATACCAAATTCGGATGGGCCGATGCCGTACACATTACGGCTCAGTGTTTCTATGTTGAACTGCCAACGATTATCATTAGATGTTTCAGCTAATAGCTCGTAGATATCATCTGTTGTTGGCTCACCAAAATCATCAGGCATATATGAATCTTTGGTACGCTCTAGCAGCGATACGAGATTGCCTCTCGCTGTTGTATCGCCTGTAGACATATTGATACCAAGGTTGGCTATGTCTCTACCAATCTCTCTACGCCACAAACTGTCGATTACATCTGTAGCAATCACATCTGTGATTGTATCTGCATACTTTAACTGATCAACAAGATCACCGAAGTCATTTATCTCAGCAGTTGTGGCAACAGGATTCTCTGTTAACCAAAGCGAATATAAATCATCAGGCGAGATATCTGTTTCATATTTTGTGTGTGCTTTACCCAGTAAATTATAAATCTGTGCTAATTCATCTGAGAATATTGATTGGCGTAATTTCGGTTTTGTGTTTAAGTAAGTGTTATTATTCAGCAACGTCTTTATTAATTGTATTTCCAACTGCTCTGCCCTTCCATGTGACACTCTTTATGCCACTTAGTAATAAACAGATTTAGAAATAAAAAAAGCCCCAATCTTTCGACTGAGGCGTTTTTTTTAATTAATGTTTTTAATCAGTAAGTTAACTGTTCCTAAATTTCATGTTCTTAATATCAGGTGACTGATCACCTCGACGCTCTTTCATATCTACCTGGTGAAATACAACTCTTTTGTTGTTTTTTACGATAGATGCAATAGCATCCTCTAGTTTCTTTTGTTCTTCAGCAGCAACTAAAAAGCCACCACCTAAATCGTAGTCTATGACTACTATTCCCCGACATTTCATGTCGATCTCCTATAAAATATATTATGTAAAATTGTTTACATGCGCCTCTATGAAAGCATGTAGTTTGATTCAAAATTTATTTCAATAGGATAGTTGGTGGAGATAATATCGTGTTGTTCCAAGACGTGACAGGAAGATTGTGTAAATGACATACTACATACGAATCGAATGAAGCGTAGGCAATTTGTGTCACGATCTTTCTAACATGTTTGCCAATAATTGTATTATAAACGTAATTCCATTTATATCTACCACTTGATTGTTTCATGCACTTGTTTCCCCTAAATTAGAACTTATGGTATCTGGTGTTCTAAAAAACTAAATCGTCTATTTTTTGTGCAGTAAGATATTTTAAATCAAGTTTCGTAAATCTTACGTTGCATTGCATATTTAGCTTTCTTGCTAAGTATATTGCTTTAACTGATGCGTCATTGTCAAGAACTAATGTTATTTTTTTGTAATTACTAAGTGTTTTAGTTATGCTTTTAGTTATGTTCGTACCTAAGAGCGCTAACCCGATTAAATTAGTACAGTTAGATACGCTGCAAGCAGATGCTACGTCCTCTACAAGCACTGCATGTGTACCAGTACCAACGGGTATTCCTTCTGATAGGTCACCATAGCTCCACCACTTAGCTCTAACAGGGCGTAAGGATCTACCTACTGCACCTGTACCTTCAGGATTATAAAACAGTACACGGTCTTCTCTAGGGGCGTACTTGATCTTTATATCGCCTCTTATAAAAGCATCGTAGCTGTTAACATGCTTCAAGTAACTAACAGCAGGTTCATGATTCGTTAATCGTGTAGTTAGTGTAGGTATTTCTTTATATTGAGCCTTAAAGCGCTGGGTTGCATTACCTTCGAGGAAAGATCGTGCTGCATTGATATCTCGCTTACCACTATAAACACCTTTGACACCGCAGGATGCTCGGTAGCAATTCCAGATTAACTTTCCATCAAACTTATCTAATGTGAATTTGTTTCTACCACCACAAAAAGGGCAATCGGATGTATGACGATCACCTTCTTTTAAGATTACTGATTTAACATATTCAATTTGATCAGAGTAACTAGACACGATTATTTACTCTGAATATTTCTCCACAATGATCGCAATGGTGATGAAATACTAAACAACGATCTTCCTGGTCATCTAACTTTTGTACTCCTGTTTTAAGGTTAGACACGGCTGTATAAGCCACCAGTAAAACAGGCTGCCCTACAGTTATAAGTTTGTGACATGTATGACAGGGTTGAATTTTCTTTGCATTATATTCTTCGACTCCTAAGAGTTCTTTTGTTTTTGTTTTGCTCAATTTAATCTTCCTCAACAGTTAGCAGTTAAACTAACCCTGGCGGGTTAGCCGAAGGCTACTGCACTTTGTAAATAAGTCAACCACTTAATTACGTGGCGGAGTTATGGGTACAGTAACTTACGTGACCTGTAACCTATTGAAAACAAACGTTTTACCTATAACCTGAAGGTCGTAGGTTCAAATCCTACTCCCGCAACCAATACCCTGATTTCATTGGGTTTTTATAGTTCAAAGTGATACAAGTTGAGTTAAGTTAATAAAAGTTACTGTTTCGCATGTCAACTTTATTTTATTTCAACCTGTTTAATCTTTTCTATTTTGGCTTTAAAGCTATTTTCTTTATCGCCTTCAACATATCCAATAGCGGTTTCTCCTATTCTATCGGGTGAAAATAGACTTAAAAGTAAACGAGCTTGTCCTTTACCTTTAGCATGTAAGGTAAAAGTATCTCCATTTTCGAATATAAAGTTATAATCTTTTTGATATGCCATCGGACTTCTCCCAATTACCAGCAAAATCAGTTAGCAAGCACCATTCTGGATCAGGGTTTTCAACCATATCCCACAGGCGAAAAACTTTATAACCTGCTGCAAGTAATATTTTCTCAGCAACTAACATATTTAGATCATTTGTACCTATCCAATACATAAACCAACCTTTGTCATAAATTGCTTGTGGATATTTGGGGTCAGGTACAAAATTTTCAGATTGCAAATCTATTAAATCATTATATTTTTTACCAAATTGCTCTGAATTGTTCCATTCAAACCTGTCTGATTGTTCAGAGTAAAAACTTCTCATGCTTGTATGATGTAGCGTTTCAAAGTCATCTAAACCAAATTCTAATGTAAATTTATCAGTCATCAGACTTCTCCTGCTCTTTAACTTTTGCAAGTACAGAACGATATATTGAGCCTGATACTTCATCAAAATCATCTGCCGCTAACGAAAATTGTTCGGGGGTCATCTTTAACTCAATATCACGTAATATGGATTTATAAAAACGCACAAACTCAGGATCGTTTTCTGATTTAGCATGAGAAATAGACCACTCGCAAGCCATGTACTGATCCCTGATGTTATGCGGTGTCCACTCTGATTGTGGTAATAGTTTTATTTCATTATTATTCATGGTCGATTCCTTTTGTGTTTAAGTTAATTATAATTAGGTTTCTGCATTTATCCAAACCTTTTGTTGATACCTGCTGCCGCAAGCTTTTTAGTTGGACGTACATAAATCGATAGAACGTCACGGCTTTGGTGACCTGTTACAG
>Ga0209815_1001082_pt1 | contig 18629 bp, 19 predicted proteins | sample CoawatmetaG00DNA_FD_187507 | JGI IMG/M metagenome (GOLD analysis project Ga0209815, IMG submission 187507) | Marine microbial communities from the West Antarctic Peninsula - Coastal water metaG002-DNA (SPAdes) (version 2) | ecosystem: Environmental > Aquatic > Marine > Coastal ...
ATATAGTAATTTTAATATTATTAATTTTACTATAAAACTAATTAAAAAATTGATTTATATCACTATTTTTTTTTAATTATAACTTCTTTTCATATAAAATAAATAATACTAATTATTCATTTCAAAAACTTAATAATAAAAATATTTATGGCAACAGCGTTTTTACCTTCAATCTTAGTTCCTATTGTTGGTCTTATTTTTCCTGCTTTTAGTATGGCCTTGTTTTTCATCTATATCTCAGCAGATGATATTTCTTAAATGAATATAAAATCAAATAAGTTACATTATTTGATTTTATTTATCACTATTTTTTTGTTTTTCAATTTCAATAATAAATTTTATAAAATAAAGTTAATCAAATTTAAGTTTTGAAAAAATAATCAATAATAACTAAAATTTTTAGTTATTATTGATTATTTTTTTGAAGTTATGCTTAATTACTAAATAAAACTAGTCTTAGTAACGGCTACCTTCTGGATTAGATTGAACAGCATAGCTTTTGATGCTGTAAACGATTTGACGGCCTGGACCATCAGTACGATCTAAGTAGAAACCTGGTTCAGCAGCTGGACGGTTTACGATGAAACACATAACACAACTTTCTGTACCGTAGCTTGCATCAAATGCATTAACACGGATATAGCCAGTAGCGCATGCTTTACGAGCTTCAGCAAGTTCGAACATTACAGCAGCAGGGTCTTTAATGTCGAATAATGGTAAACCCCATAATTCCCAGTAACTGTTACGAGGATGTGGATCATCTGTCCATTCAATATTCATTGCCCAGCCTTTTGCAATAGCATAGGTAATTTGTTTTTCAATTTGTGCGTCAGTTAAATCAGGTAAAAAAGAGAAGCAACCTTGTGTAAGTCTCACTATTCAAATACTCCTTGAATTGTTGTTTAAAAGTAAATTAATTATTATACGTTTGCTGTAGGTGTTTCAGCGAAATCAGCAGTATCTGTAGAAGTATAGTTAAAACTAATATCTTTCCATAAATCTAAAGCTGTTTGTAATGGACCACATGTTTTAGCTGCGTCACGTAAAATTACAGGACCTACTTCTGGGTTGAAGTAATCTGCACCTTCGTTACGAGCAATTACCATAGCTTCTAAAGCTACACGGTTTGCAGTCGCACCAGCTTGAATACCATCAGGGTGACCAATAGTACCACCACCAAATTGTAATACAACATCATCACCTAGATAGTAAAGTAATTGGTGCATTTGACCACAATGAATACCACCTGAAGCTACAGGCATACACTTACGTAAACTAGCCCAATCCATTTCGAAGAAAATACCAAAAGGTAAGTTAACGTCTAAAGTAGTTTTACGTAAAACGTCGTAGAAACCTTTAATCATTAAAGGATCACCTTCTAATTTACCAACAACTGTACCAGCATGGATATGATCCACACCTGACATACGCATCCATTTACAGATAACACGGAAGTTAATACCGTGATTCTTTTGACGAGCATAAGTAGAGTTACCAGCACGATGTAAATGTAAAACCATGTCGTTTTCACGAGCCCAAATAGCAGCAGATTGAATTGCAGTATAACCCATAACTAAATCGATCATTACAACAACAGAACCAACAGCTTTAGCATAGTCAGCACGTTTAATCACTTCTTCCATTGTAGCAGCAGTGATGTTTAAGTATGAACCTTTAACTTCACCAGTTGCTGCAGAAGCACGGTTAATACCTTCCATACAGTATAAGAAACGTTCTCTCCAACGCATAAATGGTTGAGAGTTAATGTTTTCATCATCTTTTAAGAAGTCTAAACCACCTTTTAAACCTTCATATACTACACGACCATAGTTCTTACCAGAAAGACCTAATTTAGGTTTTACAGTAGCACCTAATAATGGAACACCATATTTGTTTAAACGTTCACGTTCAACAACGATACCTGTAGCAGGACCTTGGAATGTTTTTAAATATGAATGAGGAATACGCATATCTTCTAAACGTAAAGCAGATACTGCTTTAAAACCAAATACGTTACCAATGATAGACGCAGTTAAGTTAGCTAAAGAACCTTCTTCGAATAAATCACATTCATATGCGATAAAAGCGAAATATTGGTCTGTAGCATTTGGAACTGGATCTACACGGTAAGCTTTAGCACGGTAACGTTCACAAGCCGTTAATAAATCTGTCCAAACAACAGTCCATGTTGCTGTTGAAGATTCACCAGCTACTGCAGCTGCAGCTTCTACTGGATCTACACCTGGTTGTGGTGTAATACGGAATAACGCAAGAATATCAGTATCTTTTACTGCATATGCAGCATCCCAGTAACCCATTTTAGCATATGGAATTACACCAGATTCGTAACGGTCACTTTTAATTCGAGTCCGTTCTGATACAGATTGAGACATTTATTTCTCCTTAAAGTAAAAAGGTAATATATAATAGATTTTTAACTAATTGATAAAAATTAGTTCTATCGGTTGAATGTTAAAACCAACCTTAGTAATAATTATACAAGCACTTCAAAGCAAAAAATAAAAATATGTTTTATAAATAAGATAACTTAATAGAATACTTTTAATATACATCCCTAAACTTTAAATAATTTTTTTATAATAAAAATTAAAAATAATTAGTTAATAACTTTAAATATAATTTATCTTATATAGATTAACTTGTTAATTGTATGACTGATCAACCAAATAACACTGATGTAGAGAAATTTGTAAACCAACCTTATAAATACGGCTTTTCGACCAATATTGAAAACGATAATATTGCAAAAGGCTTAAATGAAGATATTATTAGGTTAATCTCAAAAAAGAAGAATGAACCAGCATTTTTATTAAAATTTCGCTTAAAAGCTTATAAAAAGTGGAAAAAAATGAAATTTCCAGAGTGGGGTCAACTACAATTTCCGGAAATTGATTTCCAAGATATTATTTATTATTCAGCTCCTAAACAAACAAAAAAATTAGAAAGTTTAGATGACGTTGATCCAGAACTTTTAAAAACTTTTGAAAAATTAGGAATTCCTCTAACTGAACAAAAACGATTATCTAATGTAGCTGTTGACGCAATATTTGATAGTGCTTCTATAGGAACAACCTATAAAGAAGAACTTGCTAAAATGAATATCGTTTTTACTTCACTCTCAGAAGCTGCTCAAGAGTATCCAGAACTTATTCAAAAATATTTGGGTAAAGTTGTTCCGATTGGTGATAATTATTTTTCAACCTTAAATTCTGCTGTTTTTACAGATGGATCTTTCTGCTATATACCTGAAAACGTTAAATGTCCTTACGAATTGTCTACTTATTTTAGAATTAATGAACCGAAATCCGGGCAATACGAACGAACATTGATTATTGCAGCTGAAAATAGTCAGGTTAGTTACTTAGAAGGATGTACTGCACCTCAATACGATGACAACCAAGTTCATGCTGCAGTTGTTGAACTTATAGCATTAGACAATGCGGACATTAAATATTCAACTGTTCAAAATTGGTATACTGGTGATTATAAAAGTCGAGGCGGGATTCAAAATTTAGTTACCAAACGGGGTTTATGTTCTGGTACTAATTCTAAGATTTCATGGACACAAGTTGAAACTGGATCTTCGGTAACTTGGAAATATCCAAGTTGTTTATTAGTTGGAGATAATTCCCAAGGAGAATTTTATTCAGTTTCTTTTACAAAAGATTACCAACAAGCTGATACAGGAAGTAAGATGATTCATGTTGGCAAAAATAGTCGGAGTAAAATAATTGCAAAAGGTATTTGTGCAGGAAATTCTAGAAATACTTATAGAGGAGCAGTTTCTGTGAATGCTAAAGCTTTAGGAGCCAGAAACTATTCACAATGTGACTCTTTACTTATGGGAAATTCAACAAATTCAAATACTTTTCCTTTTATTTCAGTTAGAAATCCAACAACAAAAATTGAACATGAAGCTACGACAACGACTGTTGGAGAAGAGCAAATTTTTTATTTCTTACAACGTGGAATTTCTTTAGAAAAAGCCATTGGCCTAATTGTTAGTGGGTTTTGTCAAGAAGTTTTCACAAAATTACCTTTAGAATTTTCAGTAGAAGCTGATCAATTATTACGTTTAAAATTAGAAGGAACTGTAGGCTAATGATTACAAAAGTACCCATTTTAGAACTTAAAAATTTAAAAGTTACAATCGGAGATAAAGAAGTCTTAAAAGATTTAAATTTAACTGTAAATAAAGGTGAAATTCACGCCATAATGGGTCCAAATGGTTCTGGAAAAAGTACATTTTCTAAAGTTATTGCAGGTCACCCTTCTTATGATATTTTAAGTGGAGATATTCTTTTTAATGGAAAAAGTATTTTAAGTTTAGAACCAGATCAACGTTCACATTTAGGTATTTTCTTAGCATTTCAATATCCTATAGAAATTCCAGGAGTGAGTAATGAAGAGTTTTTAGAACTGATATACAATTCGAAATTAGAAGCTGAAAATAAAGAAGTGAAAACATTATCGACGGACTTTTTTAATCTTCTTAATGAAAAATTAAAACTTTTGGATATATCCGAAGATTTTATTTGGAGAAATGTGAATGAAGGATTTTCTGGGGGTGAAAAAAAGCGAAATGAAATTTTGCAAATGATGTTACTCGATTCTGAATTATCAATTTTGGATGAAATTGATTCTGGATTGGATATTGATGCTTTAAAAATAATTTCAAATGGAATTAATAGTTTTATGAATCCTGATAAAGCAATTATTTTAATAACACATTATCAAAGATTGTTAGATTATGTTAAACCAACATATGTTCATGTTATTCAAAATGGAAAAATAATTAAAACTGGAAATGCTGATTTAGCTAAAGAATTAGAATTAAAAGGTTATGATTGGCTAAAAGAAATTAACTAATCATCAGAATTTAAAATAAAGCTTTTAAATAAAAACTAACCTAAATTAGATTTAAAGGTTTTATACTGATAATCGTTCCTGTATATTTTTTAATATTGGGTAATTTACTAAATTAGTTAATTATATGTACCCAGATAATTTTTATTCAAGTACGTTTACATTATTAGCGGAAGCAGAAGTAGGAAAACACTTTTACTGGAATATTGCAGGATTTCTAGTACATGGACAAGTTTTAGTTGTAATTTGGTTTGTATTTGCTCTATTACTAGTCTTTTCAGTTTTAGGTACTCGTAATGTTGAGCGAATTCCACATAGTTGGCAAAACTTTATGGAAGCAGCAGTAGATTTCGTTACTGGAATTGCTAAAGATCAATTAGGTGAAAGTTTTTATAAAGAATGGGTACCGTTCATCGGTACATTATTCTTATTTATTTTTGGATGTAATTGGGCAGGTGCAATTGTTCCTTGGAAATTAATTAAATTACCTGAGGGAGAATTCGCAGCTCCAACAAATGATATCAATACCACGGTAGCATTAGCTTTATTAACATCCCTTGCATATTTCTATGCAGGTTTAAGTAAAAAAGGATTAGGATATTTCAAAAGATATATTCAACCAATCCCACTTCTTCTACCAATTAATATTTTAGAAGATTTTACAAAACCATTATCATTAAGTTTCCGATTATTTGGAAATGTTCTTGCTGATGAATTAACAATTACTGTATTGACATCTTTAGTACCTCTGGTAATACCATTACCAATTATGCTGTTAGGTATTTTTGCAGGTTCAGTACAAGCTTTAATTTTCTCAACATTAGCAGCTGCCTATATTACAGAAGCTCTTGAGTAAATTATTAAAAAACTAGATTTTTTGAAAATAATATTTATATTTATTAATTAAGGTTTATTATGGATTCTATCATTTCTGCTGCTTCTGTTATAGCTGCTGGTTTAGCTATTGGTTTAGCTGCTATCGGTCCTGGTATTGGTCAAGGTAATGCAGCTGGTCAAGCTGTTGAAGGTATTGCACGTCAACCTGAAGCAGAAAACAAAATTCGCGGTACTTTATTATTAAGTTTAGCTTTCATGGAAGCGTTAACTATTTATGGTTTAGTAGTAGCATTAGCTTTATTATTTGCTAACCCATTTAATACATAATCAAATTTTATTTTTAAAAGTAGATATAGTTTAAAATTTCTTAAACTATGTCTATTTAAAATTTTTAATTCTATAGCAAAATATATAAATTTTCTATGGTTAATTTTTCAATATTAATTTCCAATTCTGAAGTAAGTGGCCCGGGTGGGTTATTTGATATAAATGCAACATTACCTTTAGTAGCAATTCAATTTTTACTACTAATGGTTGTTTTAAATGTTATATTATACAGCCCTTTATTGACTGTCATTACAGAACGTAATGATTATATTTTAAATAATCTTGCCAAAGCTTCTGAAATTTTAGCACAAGCAAATAATTTAACTGCTCAATACGAACAAGAATTAAATAGCGTAAGAAAAGAAGCACAATTAGAAATTACAAATTCACAAAAAATTCATAAAGAAATTTTAGAAACTGAACTAACTATTTCTCAAAAATCGATTGATAATTTATTACAAAGCATTACTAAAGATCTTATGGATAAAAAAACTACAGCTCTTAATAGTTTAGATTCCATTGTTCAATCATTATGCGTTGAAATTGAAACTCGATTATCAATTTAAATTTTTTGTTATACGTAATTTTCCTTAAATAAGCTAACAGTTTACATAAAAACTATAAAACATGGAAAATTTTAATCAAATTTTTACATTACTTGCTGAAAACGAAGGTATTGGTCTAAATCTTGATATCCTTGAAACTGGGTTATTAAATATTATTGCTTTATTAGCAATCTTAGTTTATGTAGGTAAAGATTTCTTAGGTTCAACTTTAGAAACACGTAAGACTGATATTGTAACAAGTGTTCAAGATGCCGAAGAAAGATTAAATGAGGCAAATAGACGCTTGAGTGAAGCAGAAAAACAATTATCGCAAGCTCAAGTTGTTATAACTGAAATTAAGAATGAAACGATCGCAACTAAAAAAACTTTACTTAAATCTGAGGCTTCTCAATCAAAAAAAGATTTAACTATTCGTTTTAGTAGAGCATTAGGTTCATTCCGTTCGAAAGAGCGACAAATTTTTTTAGAAGTTAAACAACAAATAATATTATTAGTTTTAAAACGTACAGTTACTAGAGCTCAAGAAACGTTTGAACCAAAAAAACGAGCAACAGCACTAATCGATGAAACTATTAATAAACTACAAGGAGATTTACTATGACTGTTAATCCTTTAGCCGTAAGAATTGCAGCTCCTTATGCCCGTGCTTTGTTTGATTTTTCAATTGAACACAATAGTATGCATCAAATCACTGCAGATTTTCAGAATTTAGAAATTTTTCTAAGTAAAACTGAAGAACTAGTAAAATATTTAAATAATCCTCTTGTTAATGTAAAAGCGAAATGTGAAATTTTAACAAAAACATTAAAGCCTCAAATTAATCAAGAAACTTTTAAATTTTTAATGATTTTAGTAACTCGAAATCGAATTAATATTTTAGATGCTGTTATTGATCAATACTTAAAATTAGTATATCAATTAGCTTCTATTAAAATGATTGAAATTTCTACTGCTTTTGCATTTACAAATAAACAAAAAAATACATTAATTAAAAAACTTAAAGAACTTACTAACGCTCGAGAAATTCGGTTAGTTATTACAGTTGATGCTAATCTTATTGGCGGTTTCTTAATTAAAACTAATTCAAAAGTAATTGATCTTACAGTAAAAAATCAATTACAAAGATTAGCTAATCATTTAGATAGTGTTTTAGAAATTTAAAAACAACTAAAATCTTTTATTAACTTTTTATCTTAAAAATAATACAATGATAAATATTCGTCCTGACGAAATTAGTAGTATTATCCGTGAACAGATTGAAAAATACGATCAAGATGTTAAAGTCGACAATATCGGTACTGTTTTACAAGTAGGTGATGGTATCGCGCGTGTCTATGGACTTGATCAAGTAATGAGTGGTGAACTTTTAGAATTTGAAGATAAAACGATCGGTATCGCACTAAACTTAGAAAATGATAATGTTGGTGTTGTATTAATGGGAAATGGTCGTCAAATTCTTGAAGGTGGTACAGTTAAATCAACAGGTCGTATTGCACAAATTCCTGTAGGAGATGGCTTTTTAGGTAGAGTTGTTAATGCTTTAGGCGTTCCAATTGATGGAAAAGGTGACATCGCTGAAGATGATAGTCGTTTGTTAGAATCAATGGCTCCTGGTATTATTAGTCGTAAATCAGTTTGTGAACCTTTACAAACCGGTATTACATCAATTGATGCTATGATTCCTATTGGTCGTGGTCAACGTGAATTAATTATTGGTGATCGTCAAACAGGTAAAACGTCTATTGCGGTTGATACTATTATTAACCAACAAACAGAAAATGTTGTTTGTGTTTATGTAGGTGTTGGTCAAAAAGCTTCTACAGTAGCACAAGTTGTAAATGTATTGGAAGAAAAAGATGCTATGAAATATAGTATTGTTGTTTGTGCCAGCGCAAATGACCCAGCAACATTACAATATATAGCACCATATGCTGGTGCTGCTCTGGCTGAATACTTTATGTATAAAGGTCAAGCTACATTAGTAATTTATGATGATTTAACAAAACAGGCAATGGCATATCGCCAAATGTCATTATTACTTCGTCGACCTCCAGGACGTGAAGCTTATCCTGGTGACGTTTTCTATTTACATTCTCGTTTGTTAGAAAGAGCTGCGAAACTAAGTGATGAGTTAGGCGGTGGTAGTATGACTGCTTTACCAATTATTGAAACACAAGCAAGTGACGTATCTGCTTATATTCCGACCAATGTAATTTCAATTACGGATGGTCAGATCTTCTTATCAAATGATTTATTTAATTCAGGTATTCGTCCTGCCATTAACGTAGGTATTTCGGTATCACGAGTAGGTTCAGCTGCTCAAACAAAAGCAATGAAAAAAGTTGCGGGTAAATTAAAATTAGAATTAGCACAATTCGCTGAATTAGAAGCATTTTCACAATTTGCCTCTGATTTAGATGAAGCTACTCAAAAACAATTAGCCCGTGGTACACGATTACGTGAAGTATTAAAACAACCACAAAATTCTCCTTTAGGTGTTGGAGAACAAGTAGGTTTAATTTACGCAGGTATTAATGGTTACTTAGATGACATCGAAGTAAATGGCGTTAAAAAATATTGCGCAGCCTTACTTAGTTATTTAAACACATCACAAAATTTATATTTAGGAATTGTGAGAGACACTAATACATTTACTGACGAAGCTGAAACAGCATTAAAAACTGCAATCGCAGAATCAAAAGAAACTTATTTTAAAACGAATTAAAAATCTTTTTTTTTCTTCAAGTTAAAATTTAAAATTAATTTTTATCTTATTAATAAGATAAAAATTAATTTTATTAAATTAAATTAACTAATTTTTATTATCTTCACTTATAATAATAATATAGCTAACTATTTTTTATAGTTTAGTTGTAAGAAAGTCAAAAACCATTATTTAAATTAAGGAATGAATTACTATGGCATTACCATGGTATCGTGTTCATACTGTTGTTTTAAATGATCCTGGAAGATTAATCGCAGTACATTTAATGCATACTGCATTAGTAGCTGGTTGGGCTGGTTCAATGGCATTATATGAACTTGCTGTATTTGATCCTTCAGATCCTGTATTAAATCCTATGTGGCGACAAGGCATGTTTGTTATGCCGTTTATGACTCGTTTAGGTATTACAGATTCTTGGGGTGGTTGGAGTATAACTGGTGAAAGTGTTTCTAACCCAGGTCTTTGGAGTTTTGAAGGAGTAGCTTTAACACATATTATCTTATCAGGCATGTGTTTCTTAGCTGCAATTTGGCATTGGGTGTATTGGGATTTAGAATTATTTAGAGATCCAAGAACAGGTGAGCCAGCACTAGATTTACCAAAAATCTTTGGTATTCATTTATTCTTGTCAGGTTTATTATGTTTTGGATTTGGAGCTTTCCATGTTACCGGTTTATTTGGGCCTGGTATCTGGGTATCAGATGCCTATGGTGTAGCTGGTAAAGTTCAACCTGTAGCTCCATCATGGGGTGCAGATGGTTTTAATCCATTTAATCCTGGCGGTATTGCAGCACATCATATTGCTGCCGGTATTTTCGGTATTTTTGCTGGTATTTTTCATTTAACAGTTAGACCTCCTCAACGTTTATATAGAGCGTTACGTATGGGTAATATTGAAACTGTTTTATCTAGTAGTATTTCTGCAGTATTTTTTGCTGCTTTTGTGACTTCTGGTACAATGTGGTATGGTGCTGCAGCAACTCCTATTGAGTTATTTGGACCTACTCGTTACCAATGGGATAGTGGATATTTCCAACAAGAAATTGAACGTCAAGTAGAAACATCTGTAAGCGAAGGTTTATCAGAAAGTCAAGCTTGGTCTCGAATTCCGGATAAATTAGCATTTTATGATTATATTGGAAATAACCCTGCTAAAGGCGGTTTATTCCGTGCAGGTGCTATGAATAAAGGTGATGGAATTGCTGAAGCATGGTTAGGGCACCCAATTTTCCGTGATAAGGAAGGTCGTGAATTAACTGTTAGAAGAATGCCTGCTTTCTTCGAAACATTCCCTGTTATTTTAATTGATAAAGATGGTATTATTCGTGCGGATATTCCATTCCGTCGTGCAGAATCTAAATATAGTATTGAACAAGTTGGTGTAACTGTAGATTTCTATGGTGGTAAGCTTAATGGTCAAACATTTAAAGATGCACCTACCGTTAAGAAATTTGCTCGTAAAGCACAATTAGGTGAAGTATTTGAATTTGATAGAGCAAGTTTAGAATCTGATGGCGTATTCCGTAGTAGTCCACGTGGTTGGTATACATTTGGTCACGCGAACTTTGCATTATTGTTCTTCTTAGGGCATTTATGGCATGGTGGACGTACAATTTTCCGAGATGTGTTTACGGGTATTGGCGCAGAAGTAACTGAACAAGTAGAATTTGGTGCTTTCCAAAAAATTGGTGATAGATCTACTAAAAAACAAGGTGCTGTTTAATTTTTCGCCCCTGTTTTTTTAAATAAATTAAAAATTAAATAGGATTTAAAAATGGAAGCTTTAGTTTATACATTTTTACTTATCGGAACGTTAATGGTAATTTTCTTTGCTGTATTCTTTAGAGATACACCAAGAATCATCAAAAAATAAAACCACATATGTGGTTTTATTCTTTAATCTTCATGTTCTTCAAATGGATCTCTTAAATTCTTCGAAGCTGGTCCAAAGGCAGTGTAGATTGAATATGTGGTGATACCTAAAAGTAAACTTGATACAAAAATTACAATAATAGTAGCTGTTTCCATGTTATAATATTATTTGAATTTACACAGTTTAATATTATATAACATGTAATACAAAAATTAATTTATTAAAAATATAAAATATTTTTATGGCATTAAGAACAAGATTAGGGGAAATTTTACGCCCATTAAATGCTGAATACGGTAAAGTTGCTCCAGGTTGGGGTACAACTCCAATTATGGCAGTAGTGATGTTAGCATTTTTAGTATTTTTACTAATTATTTTACAAATCTATAATTCATCACTAATTCTTGAAAATGTTGACGTAGATTGGGCAAATGGTATTTAGTATAGTAATATAAATAAATAATTTAAAAGGTTTAAACTTCCTTTTAAATTATAAAAATTTAAATTAATTTTCAAATCAATATGGATATTATAAGTCTAGGATGGGCAGGATTAATGACAATGTTCACATTTACATTAGCGTTAGTTGTTTGGGCCCGAAACGGGTTTTAAATATTAAACTTTAATAAAAATTTAATACTTTTAAATATTATGGAATTAGTTTTAAAAATTTTCCCATATGCTAATGCGGAAATTGTTGGTGTAGCAGTGATATGTTTTTTCATGACGTTACTTGGTCTTTCATTAGGATTCGCATTATTAAAAGTTCAAGGTGAGTAACTAGCATTTAATAATAATAATATTGTTATAAATATTATTATTAAATGTGTATTGTTTTATATTTTAGTTCTAACCGGGACTGACGAGACTCGAACTCGCAACGTCCGCCGTGACAGGGCGGTGCTCTAACCAATTGAACTACAATCCCTTAATCTTGAATATAATACAAATATACCATAATTATTAGTTAAATGTCAACTATTGAATCGATACATCTGATTTTGTTTTCTAAAACTACCTAGCTGATTAATCTCTAGGAAAGGAGAAACAGGGATTCGAACCCTGGGTACAGATAACTGTACGATAGATTAGCAATCTATTGCTTTCGACCACTCAGCCATTTCTCCTTAGTTAAATTTTATGCAAAGTATTTGTAGATGGCTCTGGTGGGATTTGAACCTACGGCCTTGGGCTTATGAGTCCCCTGCTCTAACCACTGAGCTACAGAGCCTTTAACTACAATTATACATGTTTATTGTAACATTATTAATAGGATAATTCTAGTAAAATAATTTTTTTATTATATTTTTAACATACTATTAAAATATATTTATAAAAAACAATTTTTAACTAGTTCAATCTGTTATGAATAACTTTTGGAATAATATTTTTCGCTACCCTCGTTTTTTTATAAGTAGCCTAGCAGGATTAATTTTAGTTATTTTAACACCTGTTAAAAATTTATTTAAAATACAAAAATTACGAATATTTTTAATTTTATTTATTTTACTATTTTTTATAAGTTTATATACTATTCTTAAAAATATGGTCAGTTTATAAATTTTAATTTTTTAATTAAAAAATTTAATAATGTCTAAAACACAAATACAAAATATCAAGACGGGAGCCTTTGCTTTAATTGATGCTTTAATAAGGAACGGTACAAAACATATCTTTGGTTATCCTGGTGGCGCAATTTTACCTATTTATGATGAATTATATTTTTGGGAAAACCAAAATTTAATTCAACATATACTAACTAGACATGAACAAGGAGCTATCCATGCAGCAGACTCTTATGCCCGTGTTACTGGTCAAATTGGGGTTTGTTTTGCAACTTCTGGACCAGGAGCAACCAATTTAATTACAGGTATTGCTAATGCTCAAATGGATTCTATACCAATAATAATTATCACTGGTCAAGTGAATAGTAATTTTCTAGGAACTGATGCTTTTCAAGAAACTGATATTTTTGGCATCACATTACCAATAGTAAAACATTCTTATAAAGTAAATAATCCGAAAGATATATGTAATATTATTTCAGAAGCCTGTTATATTTCTCAAAATGGTCGACCAGGGCCTGTTTTAATAGACATACCAAAAGATATTGGAACAAAAGAAATTACTCAATATTATCCTGTTCAACAAAAAGACATTTTAAAATTACAGGGTTATCGTTTTCAATATAAAATAGATAAACAAAGTATATTAGATACTATAAATTCTATTAGAAAAGCTGATAGACCTATTTTATACGTCGGTGGAGGAGTTTTATTATCTCATGCTTATAAAGAATTATTTGAATTATCTCAAATATTTTTAATCCCAGTAACAACTACGTTGATGGGAAAAGGAGCTTACAATGAGAAACAAAGTTTATCATTAGGAATGCTAGGCATGCATGGAACAGCTTATGCTAATTTTGCTGTAAGTGAATGTGATTTATTAATTGCTGTAGGTGCAAGATTTGACGACCGGGTAACTGGTAAATTAGACTCTTTTGCTTGCTTATCAAAAATTATCCATATTGACATAGATCCTGCAGAAATTGGTAAAAATAAAATCGTCGATATTTCTCTTATTGGAGATGTAAAAAAAGTCTTTCAGGAGATTTTAATGGCTCATAAATGGGATTCGGAAAAGTATATTTTACCTCCGAAACGTTTAAATTGGCTTGAATTAATTACTGAATGGCGAAAAACTTATCCTTTAATTGTTCCTAAAGTAATTGATAAATTGTCTCCACAACAAGTTATTAGTAGTCTTGGTAGAAAATACCCGAATGCAATTTTTACAACAGATGTTGGGCAACATCAAATGTGGTCAGCTCAATTTATCAAAAATGGTCCACGTAGATGGTCTTCAAGTGCTGGATTAGGTACTATGGGCTACGGTTTACCTGCAGCGATTGGTGCACAAATAGCATTTCCGGATGAGCCTGTTATATGTATTACTGGTGATTCAAGTTTCCAAATGTGTTTACAAGAACTTGGAACAATTGCTCATTGGAATTTACCTATTAGGATTATAATTATAAATAACCACTGGCAAGGAATGGTTAGACAATGGCAAGAATCATTTTATGATAATCGATATTCTCATTCGAATATGGCCCAAGGGCAACCCAATTTTGTAGCTTTAGCAAATTCTTACGGAATTAAAGGTATTAACGCTGAAAATAATAGTGAGTTGACAGAAGCATTAGAAACTTACAAAAATTATCCTGCTCCTATTTTATTTGATTGTCTTGTTGTCGAAAATGAGAATTGTTATCCAATGGTTAGTCCAGGAGCAACGAATGCAGCAATGACAGGTATAAAATATAAAAGTGAAGAGATTGAATTATTAAAGAGGCATTCTTGTGAAAACGAAGATATTGAAACCCTTCTTGGTAAAATAAGAAATGATTAAATAAAAACTTAATTAAATAAATGGGCCGAGTTGGATTTGAACCAACGTAACGAAACGTAGCGGATTTACAATCCGCCCCCTTTAACCACTCGGGCACCGACCCTATTAACGAATAATATATCATACCAAATCAGAAAAAAAAAGACAATATTAGAATTAAAATATTTATTTTAATTCTAATATTGACGTACTCCAAACTTTCAGTTATAAATTAGATGTAGAGTTTAGTTTATGGGTAATTAACTCAGCGGTAGAGTGTCTGCCTTACAAGCAGAAGGTCACAGGTTCAAATCCTGTATTACCCATTTATTTTTATTTACACCAACCATTCAATTAGGGCCTATCGTCTAACGGATTAGGACAGAAACCTTCTAAGTTTCCAATGTAGGTTCGATTCCTACTGGGCCTAAAAAAGTGAGTTTTTAAATATATGTTATTTTTTGCATAAATATATTTATATTCTTTTCGTCCCTCGTTAATTTTCACATAGATAACTAAATATTTTTTATATTCCTTTGAAAACACTAAATAATAATGTTTATTCTATTATCTATTACGTTAGTTTACTATTACTACATTAAAGCTGGTGGAGGGACTTGAACCTCCGACCGACTGATTACAAATCAGTTGCTCTACCAACTGAGCTACACCAGCATTTAGAAAAACACTATTTCAATTATATTCTAGCAAATATTATCGAATAACGCAATAATTATTTTTTAATTAAGTCTAATTTAAGAGATTCTTTTATTACCAAAGAAAATTTGGTGATAAAATCAATTTTAATTAACTTAGTAAAATTAAAGTTTCTAAAATTTGAAACTTTAATTTGACCACAACGTTTTTTAATAATAAATTAGTTGTAAAGTTAATAAACGTTTTATTCTTCAGAATTATCGTTTATTCAAAACTTTAATTATTTTATTATTCCAAAGTGAGTTGAGAACAGTTAATTTATTTTTGATTTACCTAAATTGATACTATCTGTTAATGATTGTAATATTAACTTAATAGATCGAACAGCGTCATCATTTCCTGGAATAGGAATATCAATTAGATCAGGATCACAATTAGTATCTAAAATCGAAATAATAGGAATCCCTAATTTTCGACATTCACGAATAGCTGTCATTTCACGTTTTTGATCAATAATAATAGCTATATCAGGTATTCTATCCATATTTTTGACCCCATTTAAATGGCGACGTAATTTTTCTAATTCAGTTATAAGCGAAGATGCTTCTTTTTTAGGTATTAAATTAAATTCATTATTAGCTTCTTGTTGTTCCAAATCTTTTAAACGTTTAATTCTACTCTCTAATGTAACCCAATTTGTAAGCATACCACCTAACCAGCGATGGTTTACATAATAAGAATTACAGCGTTTAGCTTCCTGTGCTATTAAAGCACTTGCTTGACGTTTAGTTCCAACGAATAAAAATGTTTGTTTTTGTTCTGCTGCAGATTCAGCATAAAAATTTGCTTCTTTTAACAATTGAGCAGATTGAATTAGATCTAAAATATGAATATTATTTCGTTCCGTATAAATATAAGGAAACATTTTTGGATTCCAACGATAAGCCTTATGTCCGAAATGAACGCCAGCATCAAGTAATTGGGCTAAACTTATATCAGCCATAATATTTTAAACTCCTTATTTTAATGAACAATTATAATATTACTAAGATTACAAATTTTAAAGAAAATAGTCTAGCTTTTTTAATTTTTTATGTTAATTTTTTTAGAATCTTCTAAAGGCATGATTCCTTTAAAATTAGTCGGAGAATTGTTTTTAAAACTATTAATATAAGTTTTTGAACCTGTTCCTGCTGGAATTAAATGTCCTATAATAATATTTTCTTTTAATCCTCTTAACCAATCAAGACGTCCTTCAATAGCGGCTTTTGTTAATACTTTTGTTGTTTCCTGGAAACTTGCCGCAGAAATAAAACTAGGGTTGTTTAAAGCAGCCTTTGTTATTCCTAAAAGTAATGGAACATAATAAGCCAATCTTTTACCCTGTGCTTTAACAATTTGATTAATATATTTAATATGATATAAGTCGATAACTTCACGAGGTAATAGAGGCGTATCGCCTTCATGAGTAATTAAAACTTTTGTAGTCATTTGTTTAATAATTACTTCTAAATGTTTATCTGCGATTGTAACACCTTGAGAACAATAAACAGATTGAACAGAATTTAAAATTAATAATTGAACTTTTTTAAAACTTCTATAACTAGCTTCGTAATTATTCGTTAACCTACATAATTTAACTTTACTGTTGTTTGATGAACTAAAATATTTTACTTTTGCATAATAATTAAAATAGATTTTTATTAAATTATGTGGGTTTATTTTTTCATTTTCTTTAATTTGACTACCTAATTTTCTAAATTCAAAATTGGGATCAATACTGGTTTTTCTTATTAATAAGCCTTTTTTATTACTTTTCGAAATATGTTTACTTAGTCGTTTCTTTTTTCGAGCTTCTAATAACTCTTCGATTCTTGGCAAACCCTGAACAATATCACCGGTTATTTCTTTTTCAAAGTTGACTAGTCCAATAATTTGGCCTTTCTCTACGAATTCCCCATTCTTGCCATAAACACTATTATTTTCCTGATCTAAATAATCTTCTGTTATTGAATGAATTCCTATAGTTCTGAAAGGATGTTCTAGTAATGATACAGAAGCAAATTCACAATTCGACTTATTTATCTTTTTTGATTTGTTTGTAATTAATTCTGAACTTTTCATAAACATTATAAAAACATTATCTAATCTAACTCTATCTAAATAGGGTAACAGATATTGGCGTTTAGTTTTATGAATTTTATCCTTATAGTCTAAATACCCGAACCAGGGTTTGTAATCTAAGTTTGCAAGTTTACTCTTAGAATCAGTAATTTTATTTATTAAAAATTCCCGAACGAATATAGGAACTCCTGATGTGTAAGACTTTCCTCTTTTTTTCATGAAAATTCTTGAAAACTCAATCTTTTCATAATCATTTTGAGAAACTTTATATTGAGGTAATCTTGTTGTTATATCATAATAATTAATATGAACATTATCAAACTTACGTTTTAAGGTTGGAGTGCTTGATGAAATAAACCGATATTTTAAATTAGTTTCATCAACAAAGTCATCATTTTTACAGTTTGGGAAAAAATATGGGCGACCTTTTTGGACAGTTAAAATTTTGTTATTGTCAATTAAAACTTTACCTGTTTGAGTTATATTTATATTCTCTACCAATAAATCATTAATTGTTTTATTTTTTGCTCTTTTTTTATCAACAGTTATACAATCATTATTCGAAATTAAAAAAATTTGTTTGTTTTGTTTTCGTTTTAATTTAAGTTTTACTAATTCTAATGCTTGATCAGTAATTGCTTCTAAATAACCTAAAGTTGTGTACGAATCTACATATTGATTATTTTCGATTATTAGACAGGGTTGGATGTTTGTGTATTTTAAATGTGCAGGTATGTAATGATTTAAAAATATTTTTTCAGATACATGAAAATTTAAACAATTATTTATTCGATCATTAATAATTTCGATTTGAAGATTTTCTTTTTTTTCACTTGAATTTTTGATATTTAAATCAACACATTGATTTATAAGTTGTAAATTTTTTTCACCTTTAATTAATTCACCTGAGTTATACGAATACCTATAGCGGTTAGTTGTGTTAAATACAGAATCCTTTTTTTGATTTTCTACAAAATTTGTAGTTAAAGATTTTGAAATAGGTACTTCGTAAATATACAATGGTCGAACTAATAATTGATAAGATGAATTATTTTTAATTACCTCACAAATTGAAGGTTGAGTAATCTTAATACTATTCAATATTAGTTCGCCCGGATAAAATATTTGTTGGTCTAAAGTATTTAAATGATGGATTTCTTCAATATCATAAAACAACCCTGATTTAATTGAGATATCTTGAATAAGGCTGTTTTTTTTGTTTACATTAAGGAATCCGGCT
>Ga0209815_1001091_pt1 | contig 18526 bp, 17 predicted proteins | sample CoawatmetaG00DNA_FD_187507 | JGI IMG/M metagenome (GOLD analysis project Ga0209815, IMG submission 187507) | Marine microbial communities from the West Antarctic Peninsula - Coastal water metaG002-DNA (SPAdes) (version 2) | ecosystem: Environmental > Aquatic > Marine > Coastal ...
CAGGTCTTTTGGAGAATGTTACCACTCAATTCTCTTCAATGAATTTAAATTTAAATGTTAATTTATATAGTGGTCTTCAGAACATAAAAAGATTACATAGAGCTAATCTAGCCATATTAGCTAGTCAATATCAATTAGAAGATATGACAGAGAATGTAGCTCTTAGGGTTGCTAACTCATATTTACAAATTCTGTTCAGTAAAGAATCATTAGCTGTTCAGTTACTTCAGCTAGAAATTACAAAAAAAGAATTAACGCGAGTTAAAGAACTAGTTGATGGAGGGGTCGTTCCTAAAGGAGATGTTTATGAAATAGATGCAAATTTAGCATCTCAAGAAAAAAATGTAGTGGATGCTCAAAATGCTTATTTTTTGTCTAAAATTGCTCTTGCTCAACTTATTCTAATTGAAGACTATGAGAATTTTGAAATTGCTAACGAGACTTATGAAATCCCTATTGCTAATATCTTAGATAAAACACCAACAGAAATATTTAATTACGCCGTTGGAAATAAAAAAGATATAAAGATTAGTGAAACTAATGTTGAAATAGCAAAAAAAGATTTGGAGCTTTCTAAATCATTATTACAACCAAGACTATCAGCATCCTATTCTTATAATTCTAGAATTGGTTATAGTGATCGATTTGTTCCAACAGGAGAGTTTGGGACCAATACTATTGGATATGTAGAAGGATCTAACGAAAAGGTATTAGCACCATATGCAAAATTTAAATCTGTAGATCCGTTGTCTTTTGCTGATCAATTTGATTTAAATGCGGGTCAAAATTTTGGCTTAAGCCTTACCATTCCAATTTTAAATAATTTATCTAATAGAACAAATGTCAATAGAACAAAAATAAATATTTTACGAAGTGTTAATTCTTTAGAACAGAAAAAATTAGACTTAGAAAACACAGTGAATCAATCTTATAATGATTCAAAAGGAGCTTACAAAGCTTATGTAGCTTCCCAGAAGTTAGTTGTAGCTAGAAAATCAGCTTTTGAATATGCTCAAAGTAAATTTGAAGTTGGAGCTATGAATTCCTTTGATTTTACTCAAGCTAAACAACGCTTTGAATTAGCACAATCAGAGTTAATAAGAACTAAATACGATTATATTTTTAAACTTAAAGTTTTAGAATTTTATTTTGGAGTTCCAATTACCATAGACTAATGTGCTATATTTTAAATATTGAATCGTCATCAACAAACTGTTCAATTTCATTAGCACATAAAGGAATAGTAGTCTCAATTAAGGAAAAAAATGATGAGAACTACTCTCATTCTACCAAATTGCATTCTTTTATTAAGGAAGTTCTAAAAGAATCAAACGTTTCAATTAACGACTTATCTGCTGTAGCCGTTAGTAAAGGTCCGGGATCTTATACTGGTCTAAGAATAGGAGTTGCTGCGGCAAAGGGGCTGTGCTATGCTTTAGATATTCCATTAATTTCATTGCCAACTCTTTTAATCCTTTCAAAACAAGTTAAAATTAAAAAAGGATTAATTGTTCCTGTGTTAGATGCTAGAAGAGATGAAGTTTATTCTGCCGTGTATGATTTCAATTATAATTTAATTCAAAAAGAAAAGCCTGAAATTATAAATGAAGATTCATTTAAGGAAATATTATCAAGTTTTAAATTATACTTTATAGGAAGTGGGCAGGAAAAATGTGAGAGATTAATTAAGAAGAATTTAAATCTAAACTTCTCAAATAATGATAATTTTCCATCATCTAAAGAAATGGGCAATTTATCTTATGAAAAATTTATAAATTCTAATTTTGAAGATTTAGCCTATTTTGAGCCAGCTTATCTTAAAAACTTTACTCTCAATAAATAGTATCAACCATTAATAGCGTTAACACTAGAAATCATATCAGGGAGCATTTCTTTTAACATATTTTCTATTCCACTTTTAAGAGTTATAGTTGATGACGGACAACCACTACAAGCTCCTTGAAGTATAACATTAACTTTTTTGCTTTTTTTGTCATATGATTCGAAAACAATATTTCCTCCGTCAGAGGCAACAGCAGGCTTAACATGCTCTTCAATGATTTCAATTATTTTTTTAGAAACATCATCCAAATTTTCTATAATTTTTGGATCAGATTTTTTAACAAAATTCTCCTCATAGATAACAACATTATCATCTTGAATAAATGATCGAATAAATTCTCTAACGTCCATTACGTTTTCGTCCCAATTTGAATTAGCCTTCTGTATTATTGAAATAAAATTAAAATCAAAAAAGATTTCTTGAATAAAAGGAAAGGTAAATAATGATTTAGCTAAAGGCGCATCTTTCGTCTCTTCAACTTTTTTAAATTCGTAGACATCATTAAACAGCTTTTTGTTAACAACAAACTTCATGGCATTAGGATTCGGAGTACTTTCTGCATATACAGTAACAGGGGAGGTTTTTGTTAGCTCAATTTGGCTAACTAGCCCGCCATCATTTAAAAAATCTTCTAACTGTTTAGATAATTCGTCTTGAACATCTTTCCATTCCAAGATATTTAATTTTTCTACATAAACAGAATGCTTATTAAGCACTACTTTTTTTACAAATGGTAAGTAAAAAATTTGTTGAATTAAAGGAAAATTTTTTGCTTCTTCAATTTTTTCAAATTCAATTCTCTTTTCGGATAAGAATATATTTGAGTAAAATTCTAATTCATCTTCTCTGCTTGTTTCTTTAAATTTAATATTATGTTTTTCCATTATATTCTTTTAATTTCAAATTTATGATTTAAAACTTTATTTAACGATGCTGAATCTCCATTATAATAAAAAGAATATTTGCCTTGATTTGATTTGTTTTCAATTCTATTATTTATTAATAAAGCCTTTGTTTGTTTAGCGACAGCTTCTCCACTATCAATTATTTTAATTGAACTAGGTAATATTTTTGAAAGTACTTTATTTAAAAAAGGGAAATGAGTACATCCTAATACTAAGTAGTCTATTTTTTTATCAATCATAAAATCTAGATGTTTATGAAGAATATTTTCAATTTCAACCCCTTCAAAAACTCCAGCTTCAATTAACTCAACCAATCCATCTCCGTTTTCTTCTATTATTTCAATATTTGAAGCATGGTACGTTGAAGTAGAGTTAAATAAATTACTTGAGAGAGTTCCTTTTGTAGCTAAAACCCCAATCTTTCCTGTTACAGTTTGTATTGCAGCAGGTTTGATGGCAGGCTCAATACCCACAAAAGGCAAATTAAAATTATGTCTAAGCTCTGAAATACTATTTGTAGTTGCAGTATTACATGCTACTACGATTAGTTTACATCCTTTTTCTATCAGCCATTCAGTATTCTTTTGACTTAGTTTTTTTATAATTTCTATTGATTTATTTCCGTAAGGAGAATTTAAATTATCAGACATATAAATAACATCCTCTTTAGGTAATAGTTTTTTTATTGAATTAAAGATAGTAACACCTCCTATTCCAGAATCAAAAATGCCTATTGGTGATTTATTCATAAAATAAAAATAAAAAAAAACTACCTAAAGAGATTTAGGTAGTTTTTATCTTTTATTAAATTAAAAAAAGATTTAGAATCCTAACTCTTTTTTAACTTCTTCCATTAAATCTTTTCCATTGGCTAGTATTAAGCTTCCACCCTCCGTAGCGTCAATAACGTAGTCAAACCCTTGTTCTTTAGCAACTTTTTGGATAGCTGATTTTGCTTTATCAATTAGTGGTTTAAGCAAAGCGGCTTGTTTCTTTTGAATATCTTGAGATGCAGTTTGCTGATATTGTTGGATATTTTGCTCCATTCCAGCTAATTCTTTTTGACGAGCTTGGTTAGTTACTTCTGTTTGATTTTGAGCATCAGCTGAATATGTTTGAAGTTTAGTTTGATACTCTTTCATTGAAGCATCAATCTCAGTAGCATAAGTTTTTTGTAGCTTTTCAAGCTGAGCTTGGGCTTCTTTAACTTCGGGCATTTCACTTATTAATCCTTGTGAGTTTATATGAGCGACTTTACTTTGGGCTGATATTGTCATCACTGCAAATAAAAATAAAATAGTAGTACTTAGTGTTTTAAAAACTTTCATTTTTTAACTTTTTTTAGGGTTATTTTTTTGTTTTCTTAATTTTAAAAGGCTATCTCTTTTTCTTTGGTATTTTTCTTTTTTTTCTTTTCTTAATCTTAAAATTAAATCTCTTTTTGATTTAGCTTCTTCAGCTTTCTTTTCTTTCTTTTCTTTATTTAATTTTTTTCTAGCTTCGTATTCTGGGTTAAAACTTTCATCATCAAATTCAATATCAAGTTGCTCTAGTTTTTCAGATCTCAAAATGCTTTTCAAAACCAGGTCGCTAATATCGTATTTTTTTTTGGAATATAGCATAATTGCATCGGCAGATTGGTCAAAAATTTTATCAAATTTCTTTTGTTTAGCTATTGATTGAACAACATTCATAACTTGGTCTTGAATTGGCCTTATAAGCATGAGTTCTTGAGCTACCCAATCTCCGTTCACTCCAAATCTTTTTATTTGATAATCGCTTAACTGCTTTTCTTCAAACTCTATTTCTGATTCTCTATCCTGTATTATGTCAAACGTTAGAAGCGGTTTTTCAACCAATAAACTATCTTTTAAATTTTTAATCTCACTTTTTTTTAATTCTATCTTTTGTTTCCATTTCCCAATTTTTTCTTCTAGCTGTTGATTGGCAAGTTTATAATCTTCCATTTGTGAGAGAACGTAATCCATATTCACATAGCCAATTCTCTCTGTTTTTTGAGATAAGCAGATTTGCACACTAGTTAAAGTAATTAAAATTAAATATGTGATATTTTTTTTTATCACTACTGATTATTTTTGTTCTATTAAAGATAATAATTCTAGAACTGTTGGCCTATAACAAAATGTGTCTCCCAGCCATGTGGTTCAAGATCACCTATTACATCACTATCCATCCCATATCCGAAATCGATACCCAAAAGCCCAAAAGCAGGCATAAAGATTCTAATTCCAAGACCGGCAGATCTTTTAGAATTGAAAGGATTAAATTCTCTAAAATTATCATATCCATTACCTGATTCTAAAAATGTTAATGCAAAAATAGAGGCAGACGGTTTAAGTGTTATAGGGTATCTTAATTCTAAAGAAAATTTATTGTAGATAGTTGACCCCTCTTGGCTTGAAAGAGATTGGTTCGTATATCCTCTTAAAGCAACAGTTTCTCTGCCATCCATTGCATATTGAGACATTCCGTCTCCTCCTAAGTAAAATCTATCAAATGGAATTACGCCTCTATCATTATTATAAGCGCCTAAGAAACCAAATTCAGCATGAGTTCTTAACACAAATTTATCTATTATTCTAGTATACCAAGTTCCATTAAATTTTATTTTATAAAATTCTAACCATTTAAACCTTTCCTGATCAATTTTAGCTTGATCTGGATTTCCATCATCATCTTGATACGCTGTTTGGTTTTTTAAATCAGCATAGTCAATATCGTTAAATGAGGAATATGGTAATGAAAATTTTCCGCTTAATGTAAACTGAGACCCCCCAGTAGGAAATATTGGATTTGTGAATGTATTATCTCTTGAAAGTGCAATTGTATAAGAAATATTATTAGATTTCCCATCTCCAAAAGTAAATAGTCCGGTGTAGTAATTGTTTAAGTTATAATATTGATACCCTATAGATTGTTGTAACGTAAAATAATCATCCGGAATTCTTAATCTTTTTGCTAAGCCAATGGTGGCACCTGAAATTTCAAAAAACTGATTTTTATTAGCTAATCCAGTCCTGTAATCGTATCTAAATTGTTTTGTTCTAGATATAGAAGCGGAAAATGAAACCGGTTGTCTTCCTCCAAGCCATGGTTCAGAAAAAGAAAAGCTAGATGTGTTGTAGAATCTATTTGCTTGAAATCGTAATGAAAGGCTTTGACCATCACCCATTGGGACAGGCTTGTAGGCTGCTTTATTACGTAAATTTCTAGCAGAAAAGTTATTAAACGAAAGCCCTAGAGTTCCAATAAAACCACCACCACCGTAACCACCTTGAAGCTCAACCTGACTGGCACCTTTTTCAACAAGACCATATTCTATGTCAACAGTTCCAGCGTTAGGATCAACATTTTTAAAATCTGGACTAATTTGTTCAGCATCAAAAAACCCCATTTGTCCAAGTTCTCTTACAGTTCTAACGACTTTGTCCTTACTGTATAATTCTCCTGGCTTAGTTCTTAATTCTCGGTAGATAACGTGATCATTGGTTCTTGTATTTCCAACAACACTTATTTTACTAAAGTAGGCCGGTTTACCTTCGTTTATTCTTATTTCAAAATTAATAGTATCATTTTCTACAGACACTTCTACAGGATTAATATTGGAGAATAAATATCCGTTATTTTGATATAAATTAGTCAAATCTTGCCCATCAGGCTTAGAGTTGTCAGCAATTCTTTTCTTTAAAAGAATACCATTATAAGTATCTCCTTTAAATAGGCCTAAAGCTTTTGATAATTGGTTATCAGGGTAAACTGAATTACCAAGAAATGTAATATCCCCAAAGTAATATTTATTACCTTCTTCAATATTAATTTCTAAGGATATATTGTTATTATTTGTAATAACAGAATCCATTTTTATTCTAGCATCACGATACCCCTTTTCTTTATAAAAATCGATAATTGATGTTAAATCTTCTTTGTAATCTTTTTCAATATATTTTGATTTTTTCCAAAATCTTCCCAAGATTTTAGTCTTGGTATTTTTCATTTTCTTTTTTAATTTTCTTGTCTTAACAATTTCATTGCCAATAAAATTAATTTCATCTATTTTAACCCTGTCCCCAAGATCAACGTGAATTAACATTTTACTGAAATTAACTTCACTGCTATCGGGCTTTATATCGATGGTAACCATTGTGTTTAAAAATCCAACTTTCTTATATTTATTTATGATATAATTTTTAGTAGTTTTTATGAAATTTTCTGTGATTTTCTTTCCTTTTTTTAATTCAGTATCAGAAACTATTGTTTCTATTTTAGACTTCTTTAATCCAGAAATTTTAAATTCAGAAAGAGTAGGAAGCTCTTCAATTTGAATTTCTATAGTTGCCTTATTACCTTCAAGTTTTATTAGAAAAAAGTTAATATCACTAAAAAGATCTAGTTTCCATAATTTACTAATAATAGCACTTATTTGTTCCCCAGGAATTCTTATTTTTTGACCAGGTCTTAAGCCTGTATAAGTAATTACTGTTTGTTCATTGAAATTTGTCAAACCCGTTACTAAAATTTCTTCAATGATATATTCGCTCCCTTTATTGAAATTAATTTCTTGAGCTTTAGAAAAAAAACTCAAAATTAGAAAGGTTAATACAATGTAATTTTTTAAAAAATTACTCAATTTATTTTTTTTTGCTAATTTTTCCAAATCTTCTTTCTCTATTTTGATAATCTAATACAGCGTTATAAAAATCTTCTTTTTTGAAATCAGGCCAAAGAATTTCTGTAAAATATAATTCAGCATATGCAATTTGCCAAAGTAAAAAATTACTAACTCTACTTTCACCTCCAGTTCTAATTAAGAGGTCTACACTTGGTAAATTTCGGGTGTAAAGATGCTCATTTATTATGTTTTCATCAATCTTTTCGTTAGAAATTATGTTATTTTTAACTTTATTAGATATAATTTTTACTGCATTCACTAATTCTTGTTTAGAACCATAGCTAATTGCCAGATTAAGATTGAGTTTTTTGTTGGAAGAAGTTCTAATAATAACCTGATTCAATTTTTTTCTTGTTCCGTTAGTTAATGAATCCAAATCACCAATTACCGTTAACTTAATATCATTTTTAATTAATGAATCAGTTTCTTTCTTTAATGAACTAACTAATAGTTTCATTAAAGTATTAACCTCTAAAACTGGTCTGTTCCAGTTTTCTGTTGAAAAAACATAGAGAGTTAAATTTTTGATTCCTAGATTTAATGCGCTAGAAATACAATCTTTGACAGAGCTAACGCCATTTTTATGTCCAAAAGTTCTTTGCTTATCTTTTTTTTGAGCCCATCTTCCATTACCATCCATGATTATAGCAATGTGATTGGGTAGTGTCGATTTCATTAGTTTACTTTCCATATAAAATTATTTAGGGCAGTAACAGGGTTCATTTCCAAAAATATACGTGAGTGTAAACACACTAAACACGTACCAGTCTTGACTTAAATTAGATCCAAAAGATTCTTGAGAATTGGGACTTACTATTTTGAAAACTGGTGAGCTTCCATCTAGATTATCTGTAAAAGAATGATTTGCTGTCACTTCAATTCCTAGAATCATATTATTAAAAGGTTTTATTTTATATCCAACGGTAATTGGAACAGAAAAGGAGCTCTTTTTATCGTACTCAACAGCTTTATTAAGTCCAGTCAAGTAATGTAAAGATGAAGATCTAAAAAAATTAATACCAGAGTGAATGTAAGGGGTCATCTGAAAATAGTTTTCAGAAAGATCAAAATTAAAAAAATTAAAATCTATGCCCAGACTAACTTCTGAAATAGTATTTTTAAAATTTTTACCTCTTTGTTTTCTAAAACCAACACTTGACTCCCAGTTGTCTGAACTTCCAATGTCTGATTGAGTAAAAGAAATTCTTGCTGCAACCCTATCATTAAAATTTTTCCTAAACATAATTCCATAAACATAATTGGCGTTTTGAAAAGGGTTTACATAGTTTGTTGGCCCTATATCACCTATATAATTAGAATTCCCAAAAAAAACTCCTAATTCATTTTTTTGAGAATAAAAATTAGTAATAAAAAATAAACTCGAAAAAATTATAAATTTTTTAAACATAGTAGCGTATAAATATAAAAAATTCAGAATCTATAAGAGGCAGAAAAAGAAAATAATTACAAGTTCCTTCTGTCTTCTCCCCAAAGTAATTTATTTCTTAACGTACTATAAAAACTATTCTCTTCAAAGTAAGCAAGATTAATTTTGAATTTAGCTTTTTTAATAGTGATTAAACTTTCGTTTTCTACGGAAATTATTCTAGAGTCAAGTGAAACTAAATGAGATTTTTCTCTCCCTGAAACATATAGTTCAATTTTAGTTTTATCTGATATAATTAAAGGTCTAGCATTTAAGTTGTGAGGTGCTATAGGGGTTAAGGATAATGTTTGACTTAACGGACTCATTATAGGGCCTCCACAACTTAATGAATATCCTGTAGAGCCAGTTGGTGTTGAGGTTATTAATCCGTCTGCCCAATAAGAGTTTAAATATTCTCCATCTAAAAATGTTTTAATTTTGATCATTGAAGTAGTGTTTTTTCTTCCTACAGTCACTTCATTTAAGGCAATTCCAAATTCATTAATTATTTTACTTCCTTTTATTTTAACTTCTAATAAGGTTCTTTTTTCAATTTTATAGTTTCCAAGTAAAATTTTACTCATCTCAGACGTTAATAAATCTTGATTTATCGTTGCAAGAAATCCAAGTCTTCCTGTGTTTATTCCTATAATAGGAATATTTAAATCTCTTACAAATGAAACAGATCTTAACAGTGTGCCATCTCCTCCAATAGTAATCATTAAGTCAAATGAATTATTTAAATCATTGTAAGATGAAAATATATTTTCATTACTAAGGTGACTAGAATTGATTTTTAATAAACTATAAAAATCTTTTTCAATAAAAAATTCAACATCATATTGTTTGCCTAAATCTAAAAGATCATGCATTACTTTTTTAGAGGAATTGTCATAGTTTTGACTATAGACAGCAATTTTCATATAATAAGTTAAATTCTATTGCAAATTAATTAAAAAACGATAGATATAATTAGACTAAAGCTCTATTTTTGAAAAAAATATTTTATGGTTAAGTTAAGTGTTAATGTTAATAAAATTGCTACAATAAGAAATGCAAGAGGAGGTAATAATCCTAATCTAATTTCAATGGCCAAAGACATTCAATCTTTTGGAGCCGATGGAATAACTATTCATCCAAGACCGGATCAAAGGCATATAACTTATCATGATGCTATTACTCTTCAAACTGTATTAAAAAAAGAATTTAATATTGAAGGTAATCCGATTGATAAATTTGTGAATTTAGTCAATGAAATTAAGCCAGATCAAGTAACTCTTGTTCCCGATGCAATCAATGACATTACATCTAATTCTGGATGGGATACTATTAAAAATAAAGATTTTTTAAAAGAAGTTATTTCTGAATTTAAAAGTAATGGAATTAGGACATCAATTTTTGTAGACCCTGAGCTTAAATTTATTGAAGGAGCTAAAGAAGCTGGAGCTGAAAGAATAGAACTATATACCGAGTCCTATGCAGTTAATTTTGAAAAAGGCAATTTAAATGAAATTAATAAATATATTGAAGCTTCTCTTTTAGCTAATAAATTAAATATGGGAGTAAATGCCGGACATGATTTGAATATCCAAAATATCAGTCATTTTGTTTCAAAAATCCCATATTTGAATGAGGTTTCTATCGGACACGCTATTATTTGCGAATCATTGTATCTAGGTATTGAAAATGTTATTAATTTATATTTGCAAAAAATAAATAATGCTATTACATAGTAAGATTTACGGAGAGGGAAATCATAATTTGATTGTTCTTCATGGTTTTTTAGGGATGTCTGACAACTGGAAATCATATGCTAAAAAAATGTCTGAAAATGATTTCAAGGTTCATTTAATTGACCAAAGAAATCACGGAGATAGTTTTCACAACAATGAATTCAACTATGAAATTATAGCAGACGACTTAAAATATTATATAACTCACCATGATCTTAACAAATTTTCTTTAATTGGGCATTCGATGGGAGGAAAAGCAGCAATGATATTTGGCTCTTTATTTCCAAGTTATATAGATAAATTAATTGTTGTAGACATTTTGCCTTTTTATAAAAAAAATGATTTTAAAAGTATTTTAGAGTCATTACTAAAACTAGATTTTAACACAATTAAATCTAGAAAACAAGCTGATTCTGAGCTAGAAAGTAGTATTCCTAATAAATCTCTTAGAGATTTTTTGCTTAAAAGTTTACATTGGAAAAATAAAATGGAGCTGCAGTTCAAGTTTAATCTTAAGGTATTGTATAAAAATCTAAATGAAATTGAAAAGGCTTTGCCAAAAAACTTAATTTATAAACAAAAAACATTATTCATAAGAGGAGAGAAATCAGATTATATAATGGACAGTGAAGTTCAGAATTTAGACAAACACTTCACGGATTTTCAGTTAATGACTATTGCTAATGCTGGTCATTGGGTTCAAGCAGAAAATCCAGTAGAATTTCAAGAAAAAACTTTATTTTTTTTAAAATCCTAAAAGTTGTCCACCTTTGTAAAAAGACCTATTTTTACGCCCTAAATTTTAGATTAAACACATGAAAGTTTCAAGAAAAGATAAAGACAAGCTTAATTCAATTTTATCAGTTTCTATTGATAAATTAGATTATCATTCAAATGTAGAGAAAGTTTTAACTGACTACAGAAAAAAAGCTAATATTCCTGGGTTTAGAAAAGGACATACTCCCATAGGTCTTATTAAAAAACAATATGGACTTTCTGTTAAAGTTGATGAAATCAATAAAGTTATGCAGAAAGCTTTAAATGATTTTTTAACTGACGAAAAACTAGCGATTTTAGGAAATCCGTTGCCAATTGAACAAACTGATTTGGATTGGAGTTCTGAAAATTTGATATTCAATTTTGAAATTGGACTTTCTCCTGAATTTGAAGTTTCTTTAAAAAATAAAAAAGCTATTAACTCTTTTGAAGTTGAAGTAGATTCAAAAATGATTGATGATCAAATTAAAAACATGCAAAATCAATACGGCAAGTTACTTTCAAAAACAAATGTGGAAGAAGGACTCGAAATCAATGGAACTTTTAGTAATGAAGAATTTGAAGTAAATAACCCTTCTACTTTTCAATTAAAAAACATACAAGGAAAATTAAACATAGAGGCATTTAAAAACCTTAAAATTGGAGCAAGTTTAGATTTAAAAACTAAGGAACTTTTTAATGAGGACTCTGATTTGTCATTTCATTTAAAATTAAATGATCAAAATAAGGGTCAAATTAAACAGGTTAAATTTTTATTAAATGAAATTAATGAGAGACAACCTGCAGACTTAGATCAAGATTTATTTGATAAACTTTTCGGAAAAGATGCAATTAAATCTGTCACTGAATTTAAAGATAAATTAAAGTCAGATGCTCAGGCTAATTTTGTTAATCAGACAGATCAAAAATTATTAAACGATATTAACGATTATCTAATAGAGAACACAAAGTTTGATTTGCCAGATATTTTTCTTAAGAAATGGATGATGAATGCTGGTGAAAACAAATTGTCTAAGGAAGAAGCTGAGGAAGAATACGTTAAATCTGAAAAAGGTCTAAGATATCAATTAATTGAAGCGAAAATTATTGATGTAAATGAAATTAAAATTGATTCAGAACAAATTAAAAACTTTTCCAAGGATTTAATAAAAATTCAAATGAAACAGTATGGTCAAAATAATCCAGATGATAAAGAGTTGGATTCTATTTCAGAAAGAGTTCTATCAAACAAAGATGAGGTTAAGAGAATTTCAGACCAATTGTTAAGTCAAAAATTAATTAAACTATTTAAGTCGAACCTTAAATTAAAAAATAATAAAGTTTCATATGAGAAATTCATTGAAATGGCTTATGCTAAAAATTAATTAACTTTATTTTAATAAGATAATAATTACAACTATGGATTACTCAAAAGAATTTAAGGAATATTCTATTAAACATCATGGAATTAATTCTCTATACTACGACAAGCTGGTTAGCAGTATGACACCTTATATTATTGAAGAAAGACAGCTTAATGTAGCTCAAATGGATGTCTTTTCAAGACTAATGATGGATAGAATAATTTTTTTAGGAACAGGAATTAATGATTCTATAGCTAATATCATTCAAGCACAATTACTTTTTTTAGAAAGTACAGATAAAGATAAAGACATACAGATATATATTAATTCTCCTGGTGGCTCTGTTTATGCTGGTTTAGGGATTTATGATACGATGCAATTTATTAACCCCGAAGTTGCTACAATTTGTACTGGAATTGCAGCTTCAATGGCAGCTGTTTTGTTATGTGCTGGCCAAAAAGGAAAAAGATCTGGTTTAACTCACTCAAGAGTAATGATTCACCAACCTTTAGGAGGAGCACAAGGACAAGCATCAGATATTGAAATAACTGCTAGAGAAATAGGCAAGTTAAAAAAGGAATTATATGATATAATTGCTAATCATTCTGGCCAAAAATATGATAAAGTCCATAGTGATAGTGATAGAGATTATTGGATGAAAGCTCAAGAAGCAAAGAAATATGGAATGATTGACGAGGTTTTAAAAAGAAAATAATATGTCTGATAAAAATTTAATCTGTTCTTTTTGTGGGTTAAGTAAGTCTCAAACCAATTTACTTGTTGCAGGGCAAGATGCTCACATTTGCGATAGTTGTATAGAACAAGCTTACGGTATTATTTTAGAAGAATCTAAAAGAGATGATAGTAAATCAACTAAGGATGAATTTAAAATTTCTATGCCAAAGGAAATAAAATTTTTTTTAGATGATTATGTTATTGGACAAGACCACACTAAAAAAATATTATCTGTAGCCGTATACAATCATTACAAAAGATTAAATCAAAGAGACTCTAAAAATGACATAGAAATTGACAAAAGCAATATTCTTATTGTTGGTCAAACCGGTACCGGAAAAACTTTAATTGCTAAAACTATTGCGAAAATGCTAGACGTACCATTGGCAATTGTTGATGCAACAGTTTTAACTGAAGCCGGATATGTTGGAGAAGATGTAGAAACTATTTTAACTAGACTTTTACAGGCTTCTGATTATGATCAAGCTAAAGCTGAAAGAGGAATAGTTTTTATAGATGAAATTGATAAAATAGCTAGAAAAAGCGATAATCCGTCCATTACTCGTGATGTTTCCGGGGAGGGAGTTCAGCAAGCGTTATTAAAGTTGTTGGAGGGCGCAGTGGTGAATGTTCCTCCTAAGGGTGGGAGAAAACACCCAGATCAAAAATTTATAGAGCTAGACACTCAAAATATATTATTTATCGCTGGAGGAGCTTTCGATGGAATTGAAAGAATTATTTCTAAAAGGTTAAACATGCAAGTAGTTGGATATAAAAATTCCTCTAAAAAAGAGATAAATCTAGAAAGTTTACTAACATATATTTCTCCAAAAGATCTCAAAGATTTTGGTCTTATACCTGAAATATTAGGAAGATTACCTGTGTTGTCTTACATGAACAATTTAGACAAGAAAGCTTTAAGGTCAATTTTAACTGATCCAAAAAACGCTATAATCAAACAATACCAAAAGCTTTTTGAAATAGACGGAATTAAGCTTTCCATTAATGATGAAGGTTTGAATTATATAGTAGAAAAAGCCTTAGAATATAAATTAGGAGCTAGAGGTTTAAGGTCAATATGTGAGATAATTTTAAATGACGCTATGTTTGAAATGCCTGGAACAAAAAGAAAAAAATTAAATATTGATAAAAATTATATTGTAAACAAATTATCTAGTTCTAGTTTAAATATTTTGAAGGCAGCTTCTTAATTAATTTCTAATAATTCTTCAATTAAATCTCTATTGTTACAAAGTCTAGGAATTTTATTTTGTCCCCCTAATTTTTTCTTTTTTTTCAGCCAATCATAAAACAAGTCCTTTCTTCCTATTTTAATAATTAGCTCAGACATTGTGATGTTTTTAAATCTTTTAGATTTATAATCTGAATTTATTTTTTGAATATTATTATCTAAATCAAGAGTAAACTGCTTTAAATTTTTAGGAAAATTTTTAAATTCAATTAACCATTCGTGATGTCCAGAATTTGATTCTCCCATAAAAAATGGCGCAGCTGTATAATCTATTATAGATGAATTGTGGTCTTTAAGTGTTTTTTCTAGGGCATTTTCAGCATTTTCAATTATTAGTTCTTCTCCAAAGGCATTAATAAAATTTTTAATTCGTCCAGTAATTCTAATTCTAAAAGGAAAAGTTGAACTAAACCTTATGGTATCTCCAATAACATACCTCCATAAACCAGAATTAGTTGAAATAACCATAACGTAGTTTATGTTTTTTTTAACCTGAGATAGGTTAATTATTTTTTGATTTAATTTTCCATAATCTTTACTTTCAATAAACTCATAATAAATTCCGTAATCAAGCATTAATAACAATTCACTTGAATTATTTCTGTCTTGTATTGCAAAGAATCCTTCTGATGCATTATAAGTTTCGTAAAATTTTACATCATCAGAAAGTATTTTTTTAAACTCATTGCGATAAGGATTAAAGTTTACACCTCCATGAAAATATACTTCGAGATTTCCCCAAACTTCATTTATATTTATCTTTTTGCTATTTTCTAATATGCTATTTAAAAGTGTTAGCATCCATGAAGGGACACCAGCTAAACTTGTAACATTTTCATTTAAAGTATTTTGTACAATAGCATCAATTTTTTCATCCCACTTTTCCATAAGTGAAATTTCATTATTTGGTGTACTAATCATTTCAGCCCAGATAGGTAAGTTATCTATTAGAATAGCTGATAAATCTCCAAAATAATAGTTATTATTTTCATATAATTTTTTACTTCCACCTAGCCTGAGAGATTTTCCAGAAAACAAATTTGAATTGATATTGTTATTGATGTAAAGACAAAGTACATCTTTGCCTGCTTTGAAATGACAGTCTTCTAGGCATTCATTGCTCACAGGAATAAACTTGCTAATGGAATTTGTAGTTCCACTTGATTGTGCATACCATTTAATTGGGTTGTTCCAAAAAATATTTTGTTCTCCCTTTATAGATCTATTGATTAACTTAAAAAATTTTTCATAATTAGTGATTGGCACTTTCCTTGAAAACCCCTCATAATTATTGATTGATTTAAAATCATGTTTTTTTCCGAATTCAGTATTTACTGCACTTTTTAATAAAGTTGTTAAGACCTCATCCTGAACTTCTAATGGATATTTCATGAACAGTTCAATTTGATGAATTCTTTTTTTTAGAACCCAAGTCATTACTGTATTAAGAAAAGAGAAAGACATTTTTGTATTATCTTTATTTATATAAATTTAATTTATTTTTTTAATATGTTCCAAGGTGTTTTAACAAAAATGATGGTAGAGAACAATGACCAAGTGGATTATTTTCTCAATTTTAAAAATGATTTCATCCATATGAATCAATTACTTGAAAAAAAAATAAAATTAAAGTTTAAAGGTTATGAATGTTTAAGTTGTCAATCTGACTCAGAAATTTACAGACAGGGTTATTGTAAAAAATGTTTTTTTGATCTTCCAAATACCGCACAATGGATTATGAAGCCGGAGTTAAGTAAAGCTCATTTAGATATAGAAGAAAGAGATTTAGAATATGAAAAAGCCGTACAATTAAAACCGCATATTGTTTATTTAGCTTTTTCTAGCGAAATAAAAGTTGGTGTAACAAGAAAAAATCAAGTCCCATTTAGATGGATTGATCAAGGAGCTATTAAGGCAGTACAAATCGCAGAATTACCAAATCGATATTTAGCAGGTATTAGTGAAGTTGAACTTAAAAAGTATTATTCGGATAAAACTAATTGGAGAGAAATGCTTAAAATAGATAGCACCAAAATTGATCTTGAATCTGAAAGAATAAATTCATTAAAATTGTTTCCTAAAGAAACTTTAAAGTTGTGTACTGAACAATCATATAAAGAATTTACCATAAATTATCCAGTCAAAAGATATCCTGTAAAACCCAAAAGCTTAAACATAATTAAAGAGAATAGCTTTTCTGGCGAATTAGTTGGAATTAAAGGACAATATTTAATTTTTAGCGACGACACAGTTTTTAATATAAGGTCTAACGAAGGGGTAGTTGTGAGTATTGAGATGGACTAAAGTTTAATTTCTTCCCCAATTTTTAAATTAAATTTTCTTCTAAAAAGATAAACAAAAAGGTAAAGTAATGGGGTGTCTAAAAAAGCAATAACTATTTTAAAAACAATCCCCGAGATTACTAAACCCCAAAAATTATCCCAGTTCAGTACTTGAAATAAACATAGTAAAGATATTACGGTAAGTGTATCTATTATTTGTGAGCTAAAAGTTGAAAAATTATTTCTAATCCATAACATTTTCCCTTTTGTTAAATTCTTCCAAAAATGATAAATTTTAATATCTACAAATTGAGCAAATAAATATGCTAACATTGAAGCTAACACGGCCAGTCCAGATAAAGAAAACACCTTAGAAAAAGTTTTATTATCTAACGGAGATGAAGATAATGCAGGTACACTATCAGAAATTAAGATTATAAGTAATGAAAAAAATGACGCAAAAATACCAGCTATAACAACTTGAGTAGCTCTCTTTTTACCGTATATTTCAGAAATTAAATCTGTTACTAAGAAAGTTATAGGATAGGGTAAAATCCCTACAGAAAGCTCAAATAATCGGATATCCCCAATAGAAATATCAAACGGGTACCAATAAAAAAATTTTTGAAAAATTAAATTTGAAACAACTAGCGATGTGATAAATAAAGCAGCAAGATACAAGTATATTTTGTGGGCTAAATTTGTTTTTGATTCGGACATTTTTAATTCTAAAAATTGAATAATACTACTCATACAAAGATAAGATATTATAAATTCTTTTCTTTATTTTGGCTATATGAACAAGAATAAAGTTTTGTTGTCTTTGGGAAGTAATGTAGGTGACAAAAAAATAAACTTACAATCAGCTCTTAACTTAATTGACAAGAAAATAGGAGACGTTGTTTCAATTTCAAAAATTTATCAAACACCTGCTTTAGGGTTTGTGGGTGAAGAGTTTTATAACTGTTGTATAGCGGTTAATACAGACTTCCAACCTTTAGACTTATTAAAAATTTTAATTGAAATTGAAAAAACTGGCGGAAGATTAAAAACTAAGGTTGCAGCCTATGAATCCAGAACAATTGATATTGATATTTTATTTTATGAAAACCAAGTAATTAAATTACCAGAACTTCAAATACCTCATCCTCGTCTTCACCAAAGAGCTTTTGTTATTCTTCCTTTATTAGATATTGCAAAAAGTAAAGTTCATCCAATATTAAAAACTACAATATTAGACTTTAAAAATAAGTTGACAGATTTGGATTCAATACATGAGCTAGAAATAGATTTAAAAACACCCGTAATGGATCTTATGAATTCATTTGATAATATAGTCGTTGAAGGAAACATAGGAGCTGGAAAAACAACTTTATCAAAAAAATTTTCAATTGATTTAAACAAAAATTTAATATTAGAAGAATTTAAAGAAAACCCATTCTTAGAAAAATTTTATAAAGATCCGAAGAGATATGCTTTAAATCTAGAGCTTACTTTTCTTACAGATAGATGCAGACAGTTAAATGATTTTAAAAATCAA
>Ga0209815_1001093_pt1 | contig 18521 bp, 14 predicted proteins | sample CoawatmetaG00DNA_FD_187507 | JGI IMG/M metagenome (GOLD analysis project Ga0209815, IMG submission 187507) | Marine microbial communities from the West Antarctic Peninsula - Coastal water metaG002-DNA (SPAdes) (version 2) | ecosystem: Environmental > Aquatic > Marine > Coastal ...
CGAAACCCTCATGTTAGAAAGAAAATTAGACAAAGCAGACCTACTCGTTAATGAACTGTCTGCCCTAGTGTCTGATTTGCGCGGTCATACCCGCCGAGTGCAAAGGGACATTGACGAGAGTTACTGAACATTCCTCAAGGTTATCATGCCCTTTTTAAGTGCCCCTTGAGTGCCCATTGGGTGCATAATAACAAGAGGCGATTGATGACCTGTTATGATTTGATGGCATTTCCTAACCCTCCAACACCAACAAACCTATGAAAACACTCATTTTCAATGGCTTATAAAGAATATCTCAGTTGTAATAGTTTGATCCAATTATTCAACGGGTCTATTTGGTATATACGTTGATACCTGAAAAAGTCATCAGATACCCTATTCTCCGAAACCCTAATTTTTAAACTCTGCCAAGGTTATTTACCTTAAAATTAAGCTTAAAGTACACTTTTGCTCTGGCAGTGAGTTATTTCCAATCCAAACAATATGAATAAAAATATCTCTTAAAAAGCAAACGATTGCATATTTTTAGTCTAAAAGTGCAACCATATTCGCCCAGTCATGCTTTATAAAATTACGCTTTAACAGCTAGTAGTTACATATTTAAGTCTGCATATACGAATCAACCCCGCTTTCATCCCAAATGTCCCCAAAAGATCCTGTGAGGTATTATAATGTTAATCAGACTGAGTTTCATGGCTCTAATAACACATAGAGCATTGTTTTTTATAGCTTAAATTAATTTTATAAAATTACACACTTTCTAGTTAAGAGCTTTTTATCATTATTACAGCAGACAAAATCCTGTAATTAATAAAATAATAAAGACAACCTGAAATTTAAAGCTGATTTTTAATTGACTGAAAAAAGAATATGTGTTCCTATAAGGAATGCAATCGATTGCATATAAAATACAAATAAATTAGGTAACCATTATGACTACAAAATCTACCCTCGTAGCCACGCTCGGTACTGCTGTATTAGCCGGCACGTTAAGCATGAGCTCACTAGCAGCGTCAATTGTGTCGTTTAACGGCCCAGCAGGCGAAGCCTACATCGGAAAATTTATCAAAGGTATTAAAGCCACTGCAGAATTAAAAGGCTTCGATATCAAGGTATATGAAAACCAGTTTAATCAAGCAGAACAAGACCAGCAGGTTCAGCAAGTTTTGGCGACCGGCCAGTTACCTGATGTTTTTATTTGGTGGCCTTCTGATGCCGTAGCAGGCTTAGGTTCGTTGCGTGCTATGCATAAGACAGGCGTACCTGTTTTAAAGATTAACCAACTACCAAATGACCAAGACAAAAAGTACATCTTTGGTTATGCAGGCCCAGATGATCGTTTACGCGCTCGTAACGCTGGTGTAATGATGGTACAAGCTGCCAAAGAGAAAAAAGCAGCTGGAGGCACAGGATTCAACGTGGTTGCACTAACGTACCCACAATCATACGGTGGCTATGGTCTTTCAATGGACGCTTTTAACGCAGCCATTGAAGGTTCAGATCTAAACCTAATTGGTGAAGTTGACGAAGGTTTCGGTCAAGCTAATGGTTACAAAGGTGCGGCCAAACTTGTTGCTAAACTAAAAGACCAAGGCATTGACTTTGTATATGGTATGGATGACGCCATTTTAACTGGTGGTCTTAAAGCTCTTGAAGAAGCTGGCTACAATATGGGCGAAGATGTAATCGCTGTTGGCACAGTATGTAACGGTGACAAGCAATTGTTGGAGGAAGGTAAGCAATACGGTACTACGTTGCAGTCTCCTCTGCATGAAGGTCAGTTGGCTATCAAGCTAGTTGAAGAGTATCTTGCTACTGGTAAGCTTGCAAACTACATTAACTTTACACCTAACCCACCAATCACCAAGTCCAACATGGACACCGTGGCATTGAAAGGTTATGACGGTAAGGTATACGCTATCGAAGAGCTTTGCTCTGGTGCTTGGAATTAAGCAGACGGGTTAACGCCTGTTAGTGTTTGAATCAAAGCGCCCAGTGGGGCGCTTTTTTTAATATTTTTTTAAACAAAAGTGACGTTTAAAACGTCCTCAAAATGGTTTATTTTCTGTGCTTAGGTATGCCTAAACTCAAGTAATAAAGTCATTTTATGCAAGACTAATCCAACAAGGATCTATCGATATGACTAATGCTCCATGGCTTGAGCTAAAGGGGATACAACGGCATTTTGGCTCCATCAAAGCACTCCGAGGTGTTGATATCAAAATTAACCGAGGTGAAGTCTTGGGCTTGGTTGGGGAAAATGGCGCAGGTAAATCTACCTTAATGAAAATCATGAGTGGCTTTGACAATGGTTTCACCGGCGATGTGTTCGTTGATGGGAGTTTAGTCGAACTGGGCTCTCCCAATAAAGCGCAAGCACTGGGCATAGCTATCGCTCAGCAAGAGTTAAGCTTAATCCCTACCCTTTCTGTTGCAGAAAATATTTTTTTAGGCGGCAACCATGGTCCCACCATCGCTTCCTTAAGTACGCTAAGTAATTTGGCTAGGCCATTTTTAGATGAGGTTGGCCTTAATGATATCGATCCCAAAATGCGGGTGCACAGGCTTTCAGTGGGTGAAAGTCATCTTGTTGAAGTCGCTCGCTTAGTGGCTCATAAACCTCAATTACTCATTCTTGATGAACCAACCGCTGCATTAAGTGAAACAGACAGTGAACGCATACTTAACATGGTCAATCGCCTTAAAGAGAATGGTAAGTCTGTTATTTATGTATCCCATCGATTGGATGAAATATTCAAAATTGCTGACCGTGTCACCGTTTTACGAGATGGCGCTAGTCAAGCTACGAAACTCGCCTCTGAGTTGGATGTGCCTAATTTAGTAACATTAATGTTGGGCCGTGAATTAAGTGACATGTTCCCACCTAAAAATCTAGATCGGCAAGGCACATCCGCCTTTAAAATTTCTGACCTTTGGCCTGATGGTTTGTTGAGTCCCATTTCGTTTAGTGTGAACAAGGGCGAAATATTAGGCCTAGCTGGACAGTTAGGCAGTGGCGCTGGTGAAATTTTAGCTGCTATTGCAGGCTCCCACCCAGTTCGGGGGGGGTTAATTACTGACATGTCTAGTGGCCAATCTTTTTTACCTAAGTCGTCTAAAATTGCAATAAGTCATGGTATAGCCTATTGCTCACCAGACCGAAAGCACGATGGTTTATTTTTAGGCCGACCAATTTCTGAAAACTTAACCTCACCTAATCTAAAACGCATCTCACTAAAAGGCATTCTCAATACTAGTAAAAGCGATAGTCTCAGTGCAGATATTGCTGAATCCTTTACTATAGACCCCAGTCGCCTACCCCATGAAGCATCAGTTTTAAGTGGTGGTAACCAACAAAAAGTAGCATTGGGCAAGTGGCTTTCCATTAATCCTGGACTAATACTCGTAGACGAACCTACTCGTGGTGTAGATGTTGGCGCCCGTGCAGAAATCTATCAAAAGCTTGTAGAGCTTGCAGAATCAGGGGTGTCTATCATCGTGGCTTCTACTGATCTACTTGAAATATCTGAACTTCCTAGCCGTGTGCTCACCTTTTACAAAGGTGCATTAACCAGTGAACTTGAGGGTAGCAAGGTGAACACTGACAACATTCTCAAAGAAATCACCAAACCAGAATCATTCCTACAATTAGCAGGAGACGCATCATGAGTGCTGCTGCAGACAGCAAACGTTCAGCCAGTTTTAGACAAAGCACGGCTTTAGCCATACTCAAACAAAACGGCCTCAATATATTTTTAGCTATTATTGCTTTGGTGTTTATTGGCTTTGCCATTACGACACACAATTATTTGACCTTATTTAATATAAAAACCATCGTGCGTGACGCCGCTTTGGTAGGCATCATGGGAATTGGACTTACCTTTGTTACTTTATCTGGCAATTTCTTTTTACTTTCCATGAAGGAAACTGCAGCCCTTTGCATTATTACTTTTGCCACTAGTATGTCGCATGACTATGGCTTCATCATTTCATTAGTAGGAGCATTAGCAGTAGCCATGGTTTCTGGTGGTTTACAAGGTTTGCTAATTGGTAGAGGAGGCAACCCAATAGTGGTGACCCTAGGTGCAGCAGGTATTTTATATGGCATTGCCAGTTGGTGGAGTGATAATTTAGTCATTTCTTTTCGAAGACCCAATGACGCTGAATGGCTGGGTACTGGCTCGGTAATGGGTATACCTAATATCACCATTACTTTTATTGTCATCGCTATCCTAGCCGAACTCGTGCTGCGCAAAACGAGCTTTGGAAGGCAGGTATATTTGATTGGCGCCAATCGTGCAGCTGGCAAAGCTACGGGCCATGAAAACAGAAGCATGGCGATTAAGGTATGTATGATCGCATCAGTTTGCTGTGCCATTGTAGCTGTGGCTTTTTCTGCACAGATGTCCAGCGCCCAAGCTAATTACTTTTCCTCCGAGTTTGGTTCTAGTGGTGACTTTACTATTTTAGTTATTGCAACCGTAATGGTGGCCGGTAATTCTATTATGGGTGGCTATGGTTCTACTTTGAGAACCAGTTTAGGTGCTGTCTTTATCTCAGCTGTTGATAACATGATGGTGCTTCAGGGCTATAATAGTGGACCACGGGTTCTTTCTGTGGGACTTATGATTGTATTCAGTATTTTAGTATTTGCTTACATACGCAGAGACAACCGCTCTGAGGGTTAATAATATGACATTTTTCAACTTCAAAAAAATCACCAGCAACGACCCTGACTTGACCTTCGCAATACTCTTGTCAGCTTTGGTGTTCGCTTTTTTCTCTCTTTATGAACCTTTATTTTTTAATATAAATACCGGCTTTGCCATCATGGAGCGATTTGCTGTTTTGGGCTTAGTCGGTTTGGCCTTAACCTTATGTATTATTGCTGGAGAAATTGACCTTTCTATTGGTTCTAATGCGGCCTTGTCAGCAGTAATCGTAGTGAGGTTAACAGATTCAATTGGTGCACCTAACGCCATCTTGATAGCTTTAGCTTTGGCCACAACGATTGGTTTAATCCAAGGCTTTTTTATCGCTTACCTAAAGGTGCGAGCGATCGTCTTAACTGTGGGTACCCTGATGCTCTTGCGGGGCATCACATTATTTGCAGCAGATGAAAAAACCGTTATGTTAACTGACTTCGATATTCCTGATTTTATTCAGGAAAAGATATTTTATATTTTTTCACCTGCGTCCTTCTTAGTACTTGGACTATTTTTACTTGTGGCTTTGTTTATGCGTTATACAAAATACGGCCGAGAGGTTTACGCGATAGGTGGAGCACGCAAAGAGGCTGTGGCTTCTGGGGTTGGTTTAAAGCGCCCGATGATGATTGTATTTGCCATCTCAGGTCTATGTGCTGGTATTGGTGGTGCAATTATTGGTTTACGCTCAGGCACAGCCCAACCTCTAGGATTACAATACTTGCTTTTGGCAGCCACGGTCGCGGCCTTTATTGGTGGCGTTAGTGTTTTGGGTGGCAAAGGTGGCGTAGTTGGTGCTTTTGTAGGTACTTTGACAGTCAACTTTCTCAATACTGGCTTAGTGTTCAACGTCACTCCAGCTTACATCGCACAAATGTATTTAGGGGGCCTGTTATTGGTCGTCATTTTGTTTCAGAACATGTCTAAAGTCTATGAAGACAAGCAACAAAGGCAACTTAAACTTGCTGACACTGATAGCTTCCGACAACGACTTTTAAAAAGTCTCAAAGCCTAATTAGGACTAAATCTGTCTATGACTCGGGCATTATCAAGGAGAAAGATCAGGGAGAAAGATCAGGGAGAAAGATCAGGGAGAAAAATAGGAGTAATCAATCTGATCTACTGTCATAAGTTTATGCATATACTGACTTGTTAGCTTTACCCAGCTTGGTGCATGAGACACCAAACTGGAAACTGAAGAGGCCTTATAGTGCATGCAATACTCTCCTTTTTAGGTGGCAAATGTGCAATAATCGCGCCTAATTACAATTTACTGTCGTGGAGTTAATAGTTGAGTAGCCGAGTTCGTATTAAAGATGTAGCACTGCACCTAGGAATTAGTACCTCTACGGTATCTAGGGCTCTCAATCCTAAAACTAGTAACATGATTAGTAGTGACGTGGTGAGTAAAGTAAAACGTGCGGCAGATAAGCTGGGTTACACCATTGATTTTGCAGCAGCGAGTTTACGCAATCAGCGTACTTATACAGTTGGCGTCATTATTCCCGACATTCTCAACCCTGTATTCCCTCCAATCATTAAAGGCATCCAGGAATACCTGGCCAAACATGACTTTGTAACCTTCACTTTGTTTACTAATAATGAGCACGATCAAGCCATTATCGAAATGCGAAAACTAGTATCTAGACGTGTAGACGGGGTGATCATCGCGAGTGCTTTCTTGCAGGATGCGAGTGTTAACTTGTGTATCGATAACAACCTACCCTTGGTCACAGTGAACCGTTCTATTAAAGATGGGCACTTGATACATCAAGTCATGGATGACGAAAATCACGGTATCCAACTGGCAATAGGACATTTGGTTGATCTGGGCCATACTCACATTGCTCATATTGCAGGACCACAAAATATATTGCAGGGCATCAAGCGCAAAGAAGCCTTTGTGCAACACTGCCAAGCTCGAAATATACAAGCCGATATTATTGACGCCACAGCTTTCACAGTTGCAGCTGGCAATGAGGCTGCTCAGCAGTTTTTAAGTACTCAGTGTGAGGCTACAGCCATTGTCGCAGGTAATGACTTGATTGCTGTGGGTGCCATCCAACATTTGTTAGCTAAAAATATAAATGTACCCAAACAAGTTTCCGTCGTGGGGTACAACGGCATGCCGTTCGCAGAGATGCTAAGTCCAGCTTTAACAACGATCGCTATGCCTGCGGAACAAATGGGCCAGCAAGCAGCTCGTTTACTGCTCAATGCAATAGAAGATCAAGGTGCCCCAAAACAAAAAGTCTTACTGGCTCCTAAACTTGAAGTACGAGACAGTACAGCCGCACCAAGAAAACAAACTTAAAGTGATTAAATGACACGAAAGCACTGCTGTTTTGAGTAGTCATTAAAAAGCTGAAAATTACAATAAAACAAAGCCATCATAGGTCAGTTTACAACCCGTTAAAAACAAGAAAAAATTGAAGATCCGATAGAACTTCTGGGCCGACACTCGCTTGTGTAAGTAATAACCTAAGCTCACACCAATAGGTGCCAAAGGCAAAAGCACCAATGAAGTTTGTAAGTTTTGACTGCCTAACTGTCCTAACCAGAAATAAGGTATGAGCTTCACATAGTTAGTGATTCCAAAGAACACAGCGCAGGTTGCCATAAACACTGTAGGATGTAACTTTTGGGGGACCAAATAGATGTTGACGGGTGGTCCTCCTGAGTGGATCCCAAAACTTGTGAAGCCACCAATAACTGACCAAAATGCACCCTTAATATAGTTTGGTTTTTGTTGGGTTGATGACTCTGACTTTAACCAAAAATTAAGTGCAAACACTAAGGCTAGACAACCAATTAGCAGACGCACATGGGCTTCATTTAGATAGCTAAAGGTTAAGCTACCTAACAGCACACCAACGAACCCGGCAGGCAACATGATGACCAAGTTAGAAACGTCCCATTGGCGCCAAAACTTGCGTATAGCAAACACGTCCATCACACACAATATAGGCAGCAAAATTCCCGCCGCTTGCATGGGACTGACCGCTAAAGCCATCAAAGGCACAGCAACGACACCGATAGCGTTACCAAACCCTCCCTTGGCCACACCAAATATAAGGATCGCAGGGACAGCAAAAAAATAAAATAGTGGATCCGTGATCATTTAATTACCCACCAGTTGATGACCTGCCAATAAACAACTCCACAAACACAAAATGGGTACCATTAGTCATCAACAGGCTCAATTGGTTAGCTTACTTTAACAACAAGCATAGTAGCTAAGTAACTTTATATTTCTAATGAGTCTTTATTAGCGATGAGTACATCCTGTGACGCAACCACATGCAGTCGCTGCTGCGCTCTTTTTATTGACCACTGTAGTGCGCTTTAAACCATTGCGTCTTACGCCAATACCACCAGTAATGACTCGTTGTACCGGTAAACCCGTATCAGGGTCATGAGTGAGGGTTTGATCGTTCATTTTTTGAAACTGTTCAAAACGCCTTGATTCCTCGCCTGGACCTGTACCTATGGTTTGATAAATGTATGTTGGCATGTTTACTCCATAGTATGACTGTTAAATTCAGTTTGCTTTAAAGCACTCATCATGTGAGCGTATAGGGCGTTTATATATGTATGGCACGCGTATAAGCATCCAATACCGATTCGTGCATCGCTTCTGAAATACTCGGGTGAGCAAACACGGTGTCCATCAGTTCCTGCTCTGTCGTTTCCATATTTTTCGCCACTACAAACCCTTGTATCAATTCAGTCACGTCAGCACCAATAAGATGAGCCCCTAAGAGTTCGCCCGTATCAGCATCGAATATGGTTTTAATCAAGCCTTCAGTATCTCCACTAGCCACCGCCATACCACTGGCAGACAGAGGGAAACGACCAACTTTAAGTGTGTGACCAGCCGCCAACGCCTTATTTTCAGTTAATCCTACACTAGCCACTTGTGGGCTGCCATAGGTGCAGCCTGGGATTAAGTCTTTACTAAGAGGATGCACGTGTTCAAGACCATGAATTTTTTCAACACAAATTATGCCTTCATGACTGGCTTTATGAGCTAAGCAAGGGGCTCCTGCAACATCGCCGATGGCATAAACATTGGCTTCATGGGTCGCCTGCCACTGATCCACTTTTATAAAGCTATTTTCAAGTTCAATGGCGGTATTTTCTAAGCCTAAAGATTGCGTATTACCCACCACACCCACAGCTGAAATCATACATTCAACCTTTAACTGCTGGTCGGCATCTGCTGAATTCTGCCCACTGTTAAGATGCACCGTAAGCCCACCTTTATGGCGTTCAATTTTTAACACCTTAGTGTCAAGCTTTATATCAATACCACGCTTAGTGAATGCCTTGGCAGCAAAGTTAGATATTTCTTCATCCTCTACAGGCAGAACGTAATTCAAGGCTTCAACCACTGTAACCTTTACGCCCAGTGAATTGTAGAAGCTGGCAAACTCCATGCCAATAGCACCAGCACCCATAACCAACAAAGATTTAGGTAGGTTCTTTGGGGTCATTGCATCTCGAGCACTCCAAATAAACTTACCATCTGGCTCTAAGCCAGGAATAGATCGTGGATTGGCACCCGTTGCGATAATAATGTGTTTTGCTTGGACCTTATCCGAGGCTTTGTTCTTGCTGCTTGCTGTTGCCGCAATAGAAAGTTTACCATTACCCAACAAGGTCGCCGTGCCAGAGATGACTGAAATATTATTCTTTTTCAACAAATGACTAATGCCTTGGTTTAAGTTACTCGCCACCTGACGCGACCGTTGTACTATTTTATCTAAGTCAAAACTGTAATTACTGACAGTAATACCATACTTGTCAGCTTGCTTGATTTTATCAATGAGTTCAGCACTTTTGAGTAACGCCTTTGTGGGGATACAACCCCAATTAAGGCACACACCGCCTAAATCTTCCGCTTCGACCACCGCCACTGACATGCCCAATTGTGCCGCTCGAATACCCGCCACATAGCCTCCTGGGCCCCCTCCAACCACCACTAAATCAAAACTTTTCATACCAAACCCAGTTCTATATTTCCATTTAAAACACGCAGCGTGCCTTACTATTTTAACTACAGCATCAAATGCGCAGGTGATTCAACAAAACGCTTCAACACACTCAAAAATTGTGCACCTACAGCACCATCAACGACCCGATGATCTGCTGATAAAGTTAAGTTCATTAGTGTTGCAATAGCCAGTTCACCATGCTTGACGACTGGCTTTTGCTTACCAGCACCGACGGCTAAAATACATGCTTGGGGCGGGTTGATAATGGCGCTAAACTGGTCAATACCATACATACCCAGGTTTGAAATAGTAAAACCACCTCCTTGATATTGGTGCGTTTGCAACTGTCCTTTACGTGCAGTTGCAGCAAGCTGTCTAATTTCAGTAGAAATGCTGGCTAAACCTTTGGTATTGGCCTGACACACAATCGGGGTAATTAGCCCAGCATCTGTAGACACCGCAATGGATATATCGATGTCATCATGATGCAACATGGCACTGTCACTCCAACTAGAATTGACCTGTGGAACTTGTTCCATCGCCTTAGCAACAGCCTTCACCAAAAAATCATTAATCGTCAGTTTATAAGTGGCTTCTTTGCTCCCTGTGATGCTGTTAACGCTTACAGGTGCGTTAGTATTAAGCTCCTTAAGCATGCCTTTAAGGCTATCAATTTCACAATCTACAGATAAGTAAAAATGTGGAATATTCTGTTTCGATTCAACCAAGCGCTGAGCAATCACTTTACGTATTTGACTGTGTTTAACTTGGCTCGATTGAGACGTGGTTGGCAATACTAATGCTGTGTTAGACACCTTGCTACTCATCGCATGTTCAACGTCTGCACGTAAAATTCGACCCCGTGGACCGCGGCCCTTTAGGGTCTGCAAATCGACTTGATTTTGATCTGCAATACGCCTTGCAAGAGGGCTGGTAAAGAGCCGCTGTGGCTGCTTATCAGCAAGTTGTTGTGTGGGTGCTGTGACGGGTACAGACGTGACAGAGGAGCTAGGAGTGCTTTGAGGGTTCACCCCTACTGCAGGAGTGGCTGAAATTTGCGCTGCTAGCGGCGCATTAGGAAGGTCTGCAATGGTTTCATTACCAATGAGTAAGTAACCAATTAATGAATGCACAGGCACATCATCAGTGCCCGCAGGTATTAAAATTTGCCCCAATATACCCGCACTTTCAGCTTCAACTTCAATCACGGCTTTGTCAGTTTCGATGGCTACCAGAATGTCTCCCTTGGCAACTTTATCACCTACAGCTTTATCCCAGCTGCTGATATTACCCGCGTCAAAGTCTGGGGTTATGGCCGGCATCTTAATTTCGATTGGCACTGTAAATCTCCTCAATGTACATAATTACTTGCTTCCTAAAAATAGGTATAAACTGATCAACCTATTGGTCTGGGTAGGCTGGGTGCCACAATTTTTGATCGTAGTCTTGCTCATACAGCTTGCCCTTTGGAAAACTCACTAATTCGAGCTGCAAGCCCCATGGGGCTTTAAAATAGACCCATGTTTGGCCACCACTAGGCCCAGCTGTGCGCACCACAGGCTCGCCCATCACCTCGATGCCATTAGATATTAGGTAAGCTAGAGCTTGGTCAAAGTCATCAACATAGAAGGCCAAATGATGTCCGCCTATATCGCTATTTTTAGGCACTTGAGTGTTTTGATCAGGAGAACTGTATTCAAACAGTTCAAGATTGGCGCCATTTTTACAACGTAAGAAACGTAACTTTTTCATCACAGCCTCAGGGTGAACGTCTAACGTTTTAGACAGCCATTCACTGGCTTCAAATGGCCCTAATTCATAAAACGGTTCACAGCCAACAATATTGACAAAAAAGTCTACAGCTTGTTCTACATTGGGCACTGTTATCCCAATATGATCGATCCCTCTTAATCCAGGCATGCCCGCTGTGTTACCCATATTTAGCACCTCTTATATTAGCCCTGATCTGCTAAAGCTTGCTCAAAACCCTTCAGGATTTCTTCTGCACCAACAAACGCTGCACGTTCCAAAGGCTTAGAAACCACAGGCGATGCTTCACCGCCATGAATACGCCTGACTGGATGATCTAGGTGATCAAAGTAGCGCTTCTGTATTTCTTCAACCACCAGGCCACCGTAAGAATTAGTCACACAACCTTGCTCCAATACGATCACGTGGTTAGTTTTTTCAATACTAGTGCCAATGGTTTCCCAATCAAGGCCAGCACGGTCTAAAGATCTAAGATCAATAATTTCAGCATCTATACCATGCTCTTCACACACGTCTAATGCCCTGCCCACCATATTTAAATAGGTTAACACAGTGAATTTAGCACCTTCTCGAACCACTTTAGCGGATCCAAGAGCAATAAAATAATCATCATTATCAACTGCGGCAGGCATCACTTTGTTATAAAGTTCTACACTTTCAATCACCAAAACTGGATCTTCACACAGCAAAGCAGAGTTCATTAAACCAACATAATCAAACGGATTAGACGGTGCCACAATGCGCCAACCAGGCCACATAGAAAACAATCCTGCAGGGTCCATAGAGTGTTGAGAGCCATATCCTGTGCCAATAGCCACCTTGGTGCGCAATACCAAAGGCATTTTGATAGTGCCCCCGAACATATGACGCGCTTTAGCTATTTGGTTAAACAATTGATCCGCTGCGACTAAACCAAAATCGGGGTACATGAGCTCCACCACTGGACGATATTTACCAGTCACGGCAACCCCGCCAGCTAAACCCACAAAACCATGTTCTGCTATGGGTGTCGGTACACAGCGATCAGGCCAACGCTCAGGGATGCCCTTCGTCGCTCCGTTAGTGCCACCAATCAGTTTATGCACGTCCTCCCCTAACACAAACAAACGTTCATCCGTATCAAAGCGGCGCACCATATTTTTAGCAATCGAAGTAATGAATTTAATGGGCGCAAGCTCGCCTATAAAGTTTTCTTGTTCTACATAGTCCAGATGCTCTAATTCTTCTAGGTTACTGCGTAAACTGTCATCACAAGTACTGGGGTCTGGCCACAATTCCTCTCGGATAGCGCGGGTACCATTGTGGGTTACCGTTAACTTTTCTGCAGCATCAGCAGTTAATTCGGCTGCTGCTGTGCCTATGGCATCACATTCGTCTTGATTGAGCCAACCCAAGTTGATCATTTTAGCTTCCATAAAGCGCAGTGGATCGCGTGCAATCCACTCCCGCTCTTCTTCTTTTTCCCGATAGCCAAAGGCACTGCCCTTCACACCACCACTGTGATGGTAGAAACGATACACATCGACTTCAAGTACGGCAGGTCCCTGTCCATTTCGTAACAATTCGTTCACTTGCTGCATGGCCATGCGTACGCTAATGGGATCCATGCCATCAACTTTAAAAGACGGAATACCAAAGCCAATACCACGGGCTGACATACGCGTTTCACGTGCTTGTTCGGCCACTGTGGTAGACACCGCATAACCGTTATTTTCAATATAAAAACATAGAGGCAGGTCGTAAAGAGCGGCTAGGTTGAAGGTTTCAAGCACATTACCTATGTGACACGAACCATCGCCAAAAGCGGTCAACACAACCTTGCCTTTGCCATCTCTTTGTTGCGACCACGCGGCACCGGCAGCAGTAGGTACGCCGCCACCCACGATAGCATTAGTGCCAATCACACCTGCTTCTTTCCAGCGCAGGTGCATTGAACCGCCACGACCACCACTATAGCCAGGCTGTAAACCCATAATTTCAGCCATAGTTCGGTACACAGTGTCTCTGACCGCTGGAGAGAACTCGCCTGCCGATGACTCAACATTTTTTTCATGTACATGATTTAGCGCTTTAGCTAGAAATACATGGTGACCTCGGTGTGAACCGTTAACCAAGTCATCTGTGCCAAGTTCTGACATAGCACCCACAACAGCCCCATCGTGACCAATACTTAGATGCAAAGGTCCATGGATCAAACCATTATTGTTTAAACCTGATAAGGTTTCTTCGAAGGCACGGATAATATGCAAATGAGTGAGCATTTTTATACATTCAGACTTACCTATTTTTTTCCAATCGGCATTTGTTGCCGTGATTTGCAGCCATTTTACGTCTATGGGTATATTTGTTGCCTTGGCCACTGCCATTACTCCTGTCAATTAGTGATTACACGGTTCTTAATGTGTTAAGACCCAGCTTGCGATTCGATGGGGTTTATTACCAATCGATGGCGATGTATTTTTTCTCAGTAAACTCATGCAAACCATCTTGTGAACCTTCACGACCAATACCGCTTTGTTTAACACCACCAAAGGGTGCTGCTGGGTCAGATATAAAGCCCCTGTTGACTCCTAAAACTCCAGCTTCAAGCCTTTCTGCTACCGCTAAAGCGTTGCCTACATTGGCACCAATTACATAAGCAGCTAAACCAAAAACTGTGTCATTTGCAGCGACAATCACTTCGTCCTGAGTCGTAAAAGTAACGATTGGTGCCACAGGTCCAAATATTTCTTCGCGTAATATATCTGCATGCTTGGGTATATCAACTAACACAGTGGGTTGATAGAAAAATCCAGGGCCTGCCAATCGTGCGCCACCTGTTAGGACTTTGGCACCGAGTTCAACAGCTTGATTAACCAGTTGTTCTACCTTATCGATGGTGCTCACATTAACTAAGGGGCCAACATCAACACCCTCTTGTAAACCGTCCCCCAGCACTAGCTCACCCATAGCTTGGGACAAGCGGGTGGAAAATTCTTCTGCCCTCGAATGGTGCACATAAAAACGATTAGCACCAATACAAGATTCGCCCGCATTACGCATTTTGGCAACCATGGCACTGTCCACAGCAACCGTCATATCAGCGTCTTCTAAAACAATAAATGGCGCATTACCACCCAGTTCCATGGAACAGTTGACGACCCTTTCACTGGCCTTTGCCAACAACAATCGACCCACTTCTGTGGAACCAGTAAAGGAAATTTTTCTAACCCGCGAATCACTTAAGCTGACTTCAGACACCATGGAAGAGCGCTTAGATGGAATGACGTTCACTACGCCCGCCGGCACCCCAGCTTGCTCAAGTAATTGAGCTAAATACAGCGCAGTTAATGGTGTTTCTGATGCAGGTTTGAGGATTGTAGTGCAGCCAGCAGCCAGCGCAGGTGCAATTTTTCTGGTCCCCATTGCAGCAGGAAAATTCCATGGCGTAATCAACAGACATACACCCACTGGTTGGTTTTTTACCAATATATTATTAGCCCCTGCAGGCGCGCGCATAAACGTACCTTGGTCGCGACAGGCTTCTTCAGCATACCAACGAAAGAACTCAGCAGCATAACCCACTTCACCCAGTGCCTCAGCCAGGGTCTTACCCTCTTCCAAAGAAATAAGCCGAGCCATCGTATGTTTATGCTCAATCATTAGGTCGAAGGCTTTACGCAATATTTCTGCCCTGGCCCTTGGTGAGGTGCTGGCCCAATCATGGGCAGCATTATGGGCAGCATCGATGGCACTTAGCACATCCTGCTCACAGGCTGAAGATACACTCGTTAAGACCTGATTATTGGCTGGGTTAATCACTGGAAACTTATTTCCATCTGAGGCTGGCACCCATTGGCCGTTAATATATAGATCTGTCGGCACACTGGTTGCTAAATCTACCGTGAATCCTGCAGCAAATTGACTTGTCATGTTAGTTCCATTATTTCAAAGAGAGGTAAAAAGCCCTGGCTTAATACGGGTTAGCCACAAATAACTCTTGAGCAGGGAACAGAGTCAATATCTTACAGCCATCCGCAGTCACTACGACCTCTTCTTCAATACGCGCCGCCCCACTGCCATCAAGCGCAGGACAATAGGTTTCAAGAGCAAAGACCATACCCTCTTGAAGTTCGAAAGGCTTATCAAACGACACCAAACGACTGATAATTGGGCGTTCATGCAAGGCCATGCCTAGTCCGTGACCAAACTGTAAACCAAAGGCTTCCATTTCATTAGCAAAGCCAAAATCCTCAGCTTTGGGCCAAATTGCTGCGATCTTGTCAGTCGTTAAGCCGGGCTTTACCAAGGCAATTGCATCATCAATCCACTCACGTGCTTGTTTGTAAGCATCAGATTGACCTTGAGTTTTGAAGCCTACATTCAAGGTTCGGTAGTAACAGGTACGGTAGCCCATATAGGAATGAATAATATCAAAGAACGCTTGATCTCCAGGTCTGTACATGCGGTCGGTAAAATTATGCGGGTGCGGACTGCAGCGCTCTCCAGAGACCGCATTAATAGCTTCAACATCATCTGAACCATTGTCATACAAAAACTTGTTAACTAATCCCACCATCTCATTTTCACGCACTCCAGGCTTTAACGCCTCCGAAAGATGATGATAAGCACCATCGACCATTGCTGCGGCAGTGTTGAGTAAAATAATTTCATCCATACTCTTAATCATGCGAGCGTCCAGCATGACTTGCTGAGCATCAACGACTGTAAGGCCTTCAGCTTGAAGGGCAAACATCATAGGTGGCTCAACAATATCCACACCAAGCGGCATATCGAATACGCCTTCTTTACGGCACAAATCAGCAATCTGTTTTGCCGCGTTACGGAACAAACCGACGTCTTCTGGAACAGAGCCCCGAAGCCCAAGCATACCCCCCATAACTCGATCTTTCTCAAGCCAAGGGTTGTGCAAGCGATGGTGGGCTGCTGCCGATCCAAAGTCCCATAGATAGGGTTCAGAGTTACCTGTAAATAGTGTGTAGCGACAGATTTTATCCCGTGACCACTCACCAATAACGGTACTTGTTAAATAACGAATATTGTTATTATCGAAGCACAATAACGCTCCAATATTCGAATTAGCCAACGCCTGCCTTGCCCGAGCCGTCCGATAATTATGTAAACGACGAAAATCAACACGCTCTTCAAAATCCACATTCATACGCCCAGGAGCTGGAATCATCCCTTTCCAATCCCAGCGTGGGTCTATATCACCCGCCTGTATAATTTTAGGATCAGTAGATGTCAATATAGTCATAGTATTACCTTATAAAATCGAGTCTTAAAGCTTGGTCATTGCAGCTCTAAAAGTGGCGAACCAACTCAGCGTTATTACGTTAAGAACACTGGCGAAAACCGGTCGCGCTAATTAATTTTTATTTATTGCAACCACATACGAAAACATTAATTGATGCAACCGATTGCACTCATATTGCAACATAATATATTTTTTTAGTCAACCTATTTAATCACTTACTAACGTAGCAAGCATGAGTTAACCACAGTGGTAATGAGGGTTTTAGGTAATTGACTATTTTGAGGTGAGTTAGCTATACTTATCACATGTTTTTTAAACTAGATCTTGACTTAATATTGCTTTCATGATGCAATCGTTTGCACAGAAGCTAGGTATACTTATCAGAACTAACTGAGCTTTAAATTATAAATCTAAACCTAAAGGAAATGACTTATGGATACTAACCGCCTAACAGGCAAACATGTGATGATCACGGGCGCTGCTCGAGGCATGGGTGCAGCCATAGCAGAGCATTATGCTGCACAAGGTGCGAAAATCTGCGTAGCAGACGTTAATCTTGCTGGGTGCCAAGAAGTAGTGGCCCGTATTAAAGTCAGCGGTGGACAGGCCATTGCAGCCAAAGTCGATGTCACTAAACGCGATCAGGTCAAAGCCGCCGTAGAAGCTACTGCCGAAGCCTTTGGCTCGATTAACATTATGCTAAATAATGCCGGTGTCAATACACCTCTTATGTTCTTAGATATTACGGAAGAGAACTGGCACCAAATAATGGACATTAACGCTCTGGGCACGCTCATAGGCATGCAGGAAGCAGCCAAACAAATGATTAAGCAAGGCAAACAAAGTGAGCCCTACAAAATCATCAATGTAGGCTCTATTCTTTCGCGTCAAGCGTTTGATGATGTGGTGCCATATGCCTGCAGTAAACATGCTGTCTTAGCCATGATTAATGGAGGTGCTAAGGCATTAGCGGCGGAAAATATTACCGTAAACGGTTATGGCCCAGGTGTGGTAAGGACTGAACTATGGGAGCAGTTAGACAAAGACTTAGTTGCTATAGGAAAGTTTGAAAAGGAAGGCCAATCGATGGATCAACTGGCAGAAGATATGATCTTAATGAAACGCTATTCCTATCCTGAAGATGTGGTGGGCACCGCAAGCTTCCTTGCTAGTGGCGAATCTGATTATATGACTGGCCAATTAATTATGATTGATGGCGGCATGATTATGCAGTAAGCCATATTGGGGTGAACTATTACAGCTCACAAACTGAACTAGATCATCCCAATTATTTGCGCGCACTTGACTCAATAAAATCGCTCTTTGCTGGAACCAATTTAAACCCAAAAAAACACTCGTTATCAAACTTTGTCCACTTTAACGAAGCCTAGCCAATGTAGGTCCTAAACTTCACTATTGATGGCTTTTCCTCAACCGTGAGATTTTTTCAACTTATCAGCTAGATCAACAAGCAACATATGGGGTACCGTGAGCGCTGCGAGTCCGATAAAGGTGATTTGTATTAACACCGTCGTGAGCGCCCCCTCAGACGTTAGAACAAAGACCAACGCACTCGCCCATGCTAAAAAAGTATAGACCACAGCTTCAATGAAACTGCGCTGGCGCTCCTCTTCTTCTTTGAGACTGCGCCACATGCGTAACACATGACTACGACTGTGCCATAAACAAAAATAGGCAGCAAAACTGATGAGGGGCGACAGCCACCACACTAGTAGTAATAATATACCCAAGTTGAGCAGTGGTTGGCGCCATACAGGGTATATAAGAGCG
>Ga0209815_1001095_pt1 | contig 18499 bp, 12 predicted proteins | sample CoawatmetaG00DNA_FD_187507 | JGI IMG/M metagenome (GOLD analysis project Ga0209815, IMG submission 187507) | Marine microbial communities from the West Antarctic Peninsula - Coastal water metaG002-DNA (SPAdes) (version 2) | ecosystem: Environmental > Aquatic > Marine > Coastal ...
GCTGGACTCCGGCAGAAATTTGGCTTCAAGAAGCGTGACCGGCTATGTCTGCTGACAGCGGGCTGCCCGGAATACGTCATCAGCTATCTCGCCATCATCCAACTCGGCGGCGTCGCAGTGCCGGTCAATCTCGGGTTGACCGCTGAAGGATTGGCGGCGCAGATCAACAAGGTCGGTGCCAAGGGACTGGTGGTCTCTTCCGAAGTCTGGAGCAGCAAGCTCGACTCGGTGCGCGGCGGCCTCGACAGTGTCGAGTGGGTGTTCGTCATCGGTGGCGAGGCGCCGCAGGGGACGCTCGCTTTTTCAGAACTAAGCTCCCTGGAGACGCCGCCGGTCGAACACGAGGCGGTCGATGAGTGGGATCTGTGTGCGATCTCCTTCACGTCAGGCACGACCGGCGTGCCCAAGGGGACGATGGCCATGCACATCAACGCGCTCGGTTGCGCTCAGAACGTGGTCATCGCGGCCAAGGGGCTAGGTACCGACGACGTCAACCTGTGCATGCCGCCGTTGTACCACAACACCGCGGTCTACGCGGACTTCCTGCCCGCGCTGCTGAGCGGCGGGAAATGCGTCGTCATGGCGGCCTTCACGCCGCTGGACGCAATCAAGCTGATTGAGGCCGAGCGGGCAACGTGGGCGGTCGCAGCGCCGATCATGCTCTGGATGATGATGAACCATCCGGAATTCAAGAACCACGACTGCTCGACGCTCAAGAAAATCATCTTTGGCGGCCATGCGTCATCGGAGACCTTCATCAACCAGCTCAATCTTGAATTTGCACCGATTGCCATGGTGAACGCCGGCTCGGTGTCCGAGAGCACGGCGCTCGGTTTCGCGCTGCCCACCGAAGACGCGATCCGCAAGATCACCAGCTGCGGCCTCGCGACTCCGAATACCGACATCGCCATCTTTGACGATGCGGGTAACGAAGTTCTCGAACCCAACGTGATTGGTGAAGTTGCCTATCGTGGCCAGCAGACCAATGCCGGATATTGGGAAGAGCCGGGCAAGACCGCCGAAGTCTTCCGCCACGACGGTTTTGTCCTGTCCGGTGACTGGGCCAAGATCGACGAAGAAGGCTATCTCTGGCTGTTGGACCGCAAGAAGGACATGGTCGTGCGAGGCGGCCAGAACGTCTACTGCATCGAGGTCGAGAACAAGTTGTACCTGCACCCGAAGGTCCTGCGGGCGGCGGTGGTCGGTGTGCCCGATCATGTGTTCTCGGAGCGATTGAAGGCAGTCGTGGTGCTCAAGCCCGGCGAGGGTGCAACGGCCGACGAAATTCGTGACCATTGCGCCCAGCATCTCGCCAGGTACGAGACACCGGAATATGTGGTGTTCGGAGCCAATCTGCCGGCCAATCCGGCAGGAAAGACCTTGAAGCCACCGCTGGTGGACTTCTGGGGTGACTCCTTGGTCACGGCGCTCGCTCGATTTTCCGCGTTCTGCGCCAGCCTGCCGCCCGCCCTGTTCGACACGCCCCATCTTAAGCTTGACGCACAGCCGGTTACACCGCGCGAGGCGTTGGGCGAGCTCGAAAAGGGTTCGGAGAGGGGGCAGCATATTGCACGGATCATCGAGGAGCGCGGCGTCTGTGGGCTGACGACGCCCGACGAGGCCAGATTTCGCAAATGATGGCTGAGCTATGACCGCTGAGGCGGGCCCGGCGATCGGGTCCCGCGCGCCGCGCTGCTCGCGCGGAAAGGACAGGGAGTTTCCGTTGATGCTGAATCTCGATTTCGCCGATCCCAAGACCAATGCCGATCCGTTTCCGATTTTCTCGCAGTTGCGGGAGAGCGATCCGGTGCATTGGTCGACAGCTTTGAAGGCGTGGGTCATTACGCGCTATGACGATGTGAGGCGCGTGGCGGTGTCGAACTCCGACATGTCGGCGGAGCGACTGGCGCCGTTCTTTGCGACGGTGCCCGCCGAGAGTCAGGGCGGCTATGCCAACCTGATGACCTACCTCGGCAAATGGATGGTTTTCCGTGATCCGCCCGAGCACACCCGGCTGCGGCGGCTGTTCACCAAGGCTTTCACCTCGCGATCTATCAAGGCGCTTGAACCCAACGTTGAGGAGATCGTCGCGCTGCTATTGGACGAGATAGAGAAAAAGGCGCGCTCCACGGGGGTCGTCGACTGGATCGCGGATTTTGCTTACCCATTGCCGGCAACCGTGATGATGGATCTACTCGGCGTGCCGCGGGAAGACTTGCATCGCGTCAAGGACTGGTCGGACGACATCGCCTTGTTCATCGGAACGTCGCGCGCGACGGCAGACAAGTATATCCGCGCAGAGGCCGGGGCGAAGGCCATGGCAGACTACTTTCGCGACATTATTGCCAAGCGAACGGTCGATCCTCAGGGTGATATCATCAGCCAGCTCGTAAGCGAGCCCGATAAGCGCGAGGCGCTGACCGAGGACGAAGTGATCGCAACCTGCATCCTTCTGCTGTTCGCAGGGCATGAAACGACGACTAACCTGCTCGGTAACGGGTTCTATTACACGATGAGCTCGCCGGAGCAGTGGGCGCGCGTCAAGGACGATCCATCACTGGCCGAATCCGCCGTCGAGGAATGGCTGCGGTATGATGGGCCAAGTGGCGCTTTGGTGCGTGTCATCACGGCCGATGTGGAGTTCGGTGGCCGAAAGCTGCTGCAGGGGCAACGCTTGTTTGCCTTCATCAATGCGGCCAACCGCGATCCCGAGCAGTTCGGGGATGCGGATCGCTTCGATCTCGGCCGATCGCCGAATCCGCATTTGACATTCGGTCATGGGATCCACTTTTGCCTCGGCGCTCAGCTCGCCAGACTCGAAGGGCAGATTGCCTTGCGTTCTCTGATCGAGCGGTTTCCCGGGATTTCACTTGCAGCAGATTCCGCCCCGGGGTGGAAGGATTCAATCATCCTCCGAGGCATGCAATCGCTCCCGGTTCGCCTGCGCTGATGCGCATGAAGCGTCATACTGGATACTGGTGAAAAAGATGGCCTCTGAAGTCTATGTGATCGGAACTGCATGTACTCCGTTTGGTAGAAAGCCGCAGACCAGCTTCAAGGCTTTGACCCGAGAGGCCTACCTTGCGGTGCTGGCGGACGCGGGGATGGAGGATGGGCGCGACATTGCAATGGCGTGGTTTGGGAACTGCGGCATGGGGGCATTCGGACAGCGCAATATCCGCGGACAAGTCTGCCTCTCTCCGTTGGTGCGGGAGGGTCTGTTTCCCGAGCGCGTCCCGACGATGAATGTTGAAGGCGGTTGCGCCACCGCGTCCCAGGCCTTGCATGGCGCATGGAAGGACATCGCGTCGGGCGACGCGCAGCTTTCACTGGCCATTGGGGTCGAGAAGACCTTCGTGCCGGACGACCCGGCAAGAACGCAGGAAATCTTCGACGGAGGGATTGATCAGCTGGATCCCGGCGAATGGCTCGCCTACTACCGCGATGCGGGTGAGGCCAGTGGCAAGCCCTTCCTGCCTGATGAAAAACGTGGCACCATCTTCATGGATACCTACGCCATGCAGGCGGCGTATCACATGAAGCGCTTCGGCACGACGCAGCGTCAGATCGCGATCGGCGCGTCCAAAAATCACCATCACGGAAGCCTTAATCCTCTGGCACAATATCGCTTCAGGATGACTGCCGATGACGTGCTGGCGGATCGTGCGATCAGCTATCCGCTGACACGAAGCATGTGCGCGCCGGTTGGCGATGGCGCCGCCGCCGCTCTTGTCTGCTCGAAGGACTATCTCGCGGCATTGCCGAGCCGGGTGCGGGATCGCGCGGTGAAGATCAGGGCCAGCACGATGTCGGGCGGCAAATACCGGTCGCTCGACGAACCGGGCCTCTCGCGTATTGCCGCGGACAGGGCCTACAAAATGGCGGGGATTTCGCCGTCGGAAATCGATATCGCCGAGGTTCATGACGCGACCTCGTTCTGCGAGATTTATCAAGTCGAGATGCTGCGCTTCTGCGCGGAGGGACAGGGCGGGTCTTATGTCGCCTCAGGCGCAACGACATTCGGAGGAGATCGTCCGGTAAATCTTTCCGGGGGGCTGGTTTCCAAGGGACATCCGATCGGAGCCACAGGTCTTTCGATGATTCATGAGCTTGTGCTGCAGTTGCGCGGCGAGGCCGGTGAACGACAGGCCAAAAAGGCACGCCTGGCGCTCGCAGAAAATGGTGGGGGTGTGATTGGCTTTGACGAAGCGGCCTGTGCAATAACGATCCTGGAGAGGCACGAACCTAGCTGAACGGCCGGGTAGATGCGGTCCGCGCTCGCGGTCCGTGGTGCCAGAGCAGAATCTTAATGGGCTATGGCGATTTCCGGCTGTGTGCTGCATAGCCAATCGCAAGCCAATGTTCGTCATGAGGTTACATGTCAGTTCAGCCACGTCGCATCATCTTCGTCGGTGCTGAAGGAAACGAAATCGAAGGGGATGCCTAGGGCTGCGGTACTCGTACGGCGTTGCTGTTGCATGGTGGCGGACAGACCCGGCACGCCTGGCGTACGACGGCGGAAAAGCTCGCCGGGCGAGGCTTCACTGCCATTGCCATTGATCAGCGCGGCCACGGGGATAGTGCATGGGTCGATAGTGGTGCCTATGCTCTTGAAGATTATGGCCGGGAGGCGGCCTGGCTCGGCCAGGAGATCGAACGGCGTTTCGGCGCCAAACCTGTTGCGATCGGTGCTTCCCTCGGTGGGCTCGCGTCGCTCTATGCACTTGGCCAGGCGGCTTGCTTTTCAGCGCTGGTCCTCGTCGATATTGCGCCACGTCTAGAGGCAAGCGGAGTCGCCAACATCCGCGATTTCATGCAAGCGTGTGCAAGGGAAGGGATTCATCAGCCTTGACGAGGCTGCTGAAGTGGTCGCGGCATATTTGCCGCATCGAGCCAAGCCTCGTTCGACAGACGGCTCGCGCAAAAACCTGAAGCAGCGTGCAGACGGGCGCTGGTACTGGCACTGGCACTGGTACTGGCACTGGGACCCGCGCTTTTTGGATGGACCACGCCGCGTCGATGGGGCCGGCGACGCGGTGCTGCATCAGCTCGAGCAGGTCGCCAGCGATCTTACGCTGCCGATACTGCTGGTCCGCGGTGGGTCGTCGGACGTTGTTTCCCTCGAAAGCGCGGAGGCCTTTCGAAGCCTCGTACCGCGCGCACAGATGGTCGACGTCAGCGGTGCGGGTCACATGGTTTCAGGTGACAGGAATGACGCGTTCGCCGATGCAATTCTGGACTTCCTGGGAGCCGACGCCGGCAACGGAGCGCCGCAGACACCCCCACAAGGAGCATTATGACCGATATCCTGTCTTCCGCGGAGCCTGCCCTGCCCACCGCCGTGTTTGCACAGCAAGATGGGCGTGCGTTACAGCCGCGAGCATGGCAGTACGGTCCCGACTTATATCTGTCAGGAGAGCGCGGTGCGCCGTGCCGGAAAAACGTGTCAAACGGTGCCCGGCAAGATCGTCGATGCGGCAGTTGTTGCGTGCTGATCGAGATGATGACGCCGATGACGCTGGCCGTCACCCTGGAAGTCCAGCGCGAACTTGAGACGCGCGCTCACGAGGCAAATACCGCACGTCGCCAGCATGTGGAGCGGTTGCGCTATGACGCCGAGCTTGCCCGCCGACGCTACATGAAAGTAGACCCCGACAATCGACTCGTCGCCGATACTCTCGAGGCGGAATGGAACGACAAGCTGCGCCGTCATGCCGAAGCTGCCGAGGAATACGAACGCCGCAGCAAGCAGCAGGCTGCGACACTCAGCGCCGAGGTCCGCCAACGCATTCTCGGTCTTGCCGAGCAGCTGCCACAAATCTGGAACGACTCGCGCGTCGACTTCCGTGAGCGTAAACGCATCGTGCGCCTGCTCATCGATGACGTGACGTTGATCAAAGCGCAGAAGATTACCGCCCATGTGCGTCTGTCCGGCGGGGCTACGCGCACATTGGAACTCGAACGGCCGCTGCCTATCGCCCAGCTGCGCAAGTTCAAGCCCGAGCTTGTCGCGACCGTCGACCGGTTGCTCGATCAGCATTGCGACCGCGAGATTGCCGACATTTTGAACCGCGACGGATGGCGCACCTGGGAGGGCAAGCCCTTCAACCTGAAGAAGATCGCGTTCATTCGCGGCGCCTACAAACTGGCAAGCCGATACGATCGGTTGCGCCGCCGCGGCATGCTCACGACGCGCGAGGTCGCTGCGAAGTTCGGCATCTCGGAGACGGCCGTGCACGAGTGGGGTCGTCAAGGGCTGATTACGAAGTGCTTCAGTGATCTTTTGAACCCCGTGGGTCGGTCAAAATCCCCCGGGTATGGTCACTTGAAACTCCCCCACCTGATGATGGCCGTCAGGGCCGCTGAACAGCGGTAGCCCGGTCAAGCAGGACGTTTATTTTCGGTCCCTTTAGCCAGCAAGGGACCGGGGAGTTGAACGTCTTGAAGCCACACCTGCAAAGCACGGTATTTACGCTACTCGATCGCAACGCCAGCCAGCGCGAGATCCACAGGTTGACGGGGGTCGATCGCAAGACGATCCGGCGTTACCGGGCGCTGCGGGCTGGTGCGGAGGCAAATTCCCCCGGGGAAGTGACCACCGGCCCGGTGAGCGACGACGGTCAAATTCCTCCACCCCGACCACCGGCTTTTGGGGCATCGGAAGCGACGGTCAGCAGCAGTCTGGCCCGCTCGGCCTGCGAACCGCATCGGACGTGGATCGAAGGACAGGTCCGCCTGAAGCGGAATGCGCAGGCGATTTACCAGGACCTGGTCGATCAATTTGGCTTTCCGTCCAGCTACCAGAGCGTCAAGCGGTTTGTCCGCACGTTGCGCCACAGCGATCCCGAGCAGTTTGATCGACTTGAGTTCCTCCCCGGCGAGGAGGCCCAGGTCGACTATGGCGAGGGCGCTCTGACGATCGATCCCAGGAGCGGCCGGTACCGCCGTCCCCGCCTGTTCGTGATGACGCTGCGCTACTCGCGGCGCAGCTTCCGGCGGGTGGTCTGGCAATCCAGCCAGCAAGTCTGGGCGCAGCTTCACGAAGAAGCGTTCCGGTATTTTGGCGGGGTTGTCAGATATGTCGTGCTCGACAATCTGAAGGAAGGCGTCCTCAAGCCCGATCTGTACGAGCCCGAGCTCAACCCGATTTACAGCGCGATGCTGGCTCACTACGCCGTGGTCGCCGATCCCGCGCGGGTGGCCGATCCCAATCGGAAAGGATGCGTCGAGAATGCGATTCAACATACCCAGGGCACCGCGCTGGCTGGACGGCGCTTCGAGACACTGGAAGCGCAGAACGAGTTCTTGAGGCATTGGGAGGAGAACTGGGCCTCCAGGCGCATCCACGGCAGCACGCGTCGTCAGGTCGAGGCCATGTTCCAGGAGGAGAAGCCACACCTGCGACCGCTGCCTGTCGCGCCCTTCCGCATCTTCACCGAGGTCGTTCGGACCGTCTGCGACGACACCACCGTACGCGTCGACAACAGCTATTACGCCGCGCGACCCGCGCCCATCGGCAGCCAGGTCGTTGTGCGGATCTACGCCTCCATGATCGAGATCCGTGATCGCCACACCCGTGCGCTGCTGCGTGTTCATTCCAGGATGACGCACCCCGGTTCTGTCGTCCTGCCAACCAACGAACGGCCGTTCAATCCGTCGCGGCAAACCGCCGTGTTGCTGGCAAGCGCCGAGCGCATCGGGCCGCAGACCAAGGCGTTGTGCCAGCAGGTGTTCGACACCGAGGGACGCCCCGGACAGCGCGCGATGTGGGGCATTGTCGGGCTGAGCCGGAAGTATCCGGCGCGGCTGGTCGAGCAAGCCTGCGCGCACGCCATCGACAACCGCATCTACCGCTACAAGCACGTGCGTGCGACCGTCGATCGGTTGTTCGAACAGGCGATCGCGCAGGTTGGGGCGACGCCACCGCCGACATCGCCGCTCATCCAGGATCATCCGTTGATCCGCACCTCCGAGGAATACGGCGACCTCTTCAGCCGCGCCGTGCGGCGCGACGCCGACGACAATGCCCGGCAGGCCGAGGCTCACGACAGCCGCGCTCGTGGCGCCTGCGCAACCCCGGCCAGCTCCGGCGCCACGAGCGCTCCCGCTGCATCTTCTCACCTCAAACTGGAGACCCAGCCACATGATGACCATGCCGGAAATTGAACGTTGCCTGCGACAGCTGCGCCTGGCAGGCGTCCGCGACACGCTGCCGACGCGCGTGCTGCAGGCGCAGGGCGCCAACCAGCCATTCCTCGAGACCTTCTCCTTGATCCTGCAGGACGAACTGGACCGTCGTCAGTCCCGCCTCATCGAGCGCCGCCACCGGCAATCCGGGCTCGACGAAAAGCTGACGCTCGCCGAGTTCGACTGGTCCTTCAATCCCAAATTGCCGCGCCAAGCCTGCTTCCAGCTCCACACCCTGGCGTTCATTGCCGCTGGCGAGAACGCGCTGCTTGTCGGCAAACCTGGCACCGGGAAGTCCCACATCGCCAAGGCGATTGCCTATCAGGCGATCCTGCAAAGCCACAAGGTCCAGTATCTTGAGACCGACGACTTCTTCCACCGCTACGCCATGAACTCCCCGGCACAACGCGAGGTCCGGCTGCGAACCATCATCGACTGCGATCTCCTCGTGCTGGACGATCTGTTCCTCGCTCGCGCCATCCCTGACGACGCCGGCGCGTTGCTGCAGACCCTGATCCATCAGCGCTACAAACTGCGCCGCAGCGTCGTCGTCACCTCCAATCGCGTCGTGCAGGACTGGGGGACATACCTGGGGGACAACACCATGAGCACGACGATCCTCGATCGCCTGATGCATCATTGCCATCTGCTTGAGTTCGACGGACGCAGCTATCGCCTCAAAGAGGCCGCTGAAGCCCTTGCCCGGGAGACAATGTCAAACTAACAATCACCATGTCCTGCCTCGCGGGTGGAGGAATTTGACTGACCACGCCCGGAGGAATTTGAAGTGACCCGCGGGGTTGAATCGTGGCCTGTGGGCATTACCAGTGCAGCAGACTATCCTCAAGGGGTGTGGCGGTCGAGGTGCGCGACCGGCGCGGCTCGTCCCAATCACCGCGCCATCATCAGAACAAGGTGCAGTATGAAGCGATCGTCTTATCCTTTGGCCGCCTCGGCCGGGCCGCCAGGATCGCGGTGCCGTAATGGCTGGCCATCTCGGCATAGGTTCGGTTGATCCCGGGGTCGTAACGATCGAGGTTGGTCACGGCGGCCTTGAGATTGTCGCAGACTACGAACTTCGGCACACCGCAGATATCTGAACAAATTGGTATGCACGCCGATCCAGTCGGATAGGCTCTCGCTTGGGCAAGCCTCGGCGTAGGTGTAGTTCGAGGCCCCCATCGCCGCGACGAACAGCTTCATGGCGCACACTTCGCCCGTGATGGGATCGAAGATGTCGATGGTGTCGCCGGCGAAATCGACGAACACCTTCTCCCCACCGATGTGGGTCTGACGCATGCTCGGCCGTGCACGCAGCTTCCAGGCCTCGAAAGTCGTGCAAAACCAGGTATAGCCAAAGCCGTCCGAATTGGCAGCGCGATACTCTTCCCACAACAGCAAGCGGGTCACGCTGCGGCGGCGCAGTTCCTTCTCCACATAAGCCCAATCCGGTGTCGGGCGCCGGTCGCTTTGTGAGGCAGCCGTCGGCGCCGGGAACAGCAACAGCTCCAGGCCCTCGTCGTCCAGGCCCTCCGGTAGAGGCCAGATCAGCCCCGCAAGACGGGCGCGACGCACGTAGCCATGCACGACCCCATTGCTCACTCCCAACGTCCGCGCAATGACGCGCTCGGTCAGGCCCTGGTGCCTCAAACGTAGAACTTCTCTGATCCGGCGCATCGACAATCTCTGGGTAGGCATCAGGCTTCCTCATTGGTTGAATGAGAAACCCGTAGCCCGGTTGAGTTGTCGGCCGAAGCGTCCGGCACCGCCAAAAGGTGCTCACGATCGCCTGAAATCGTTGCTCACTATCCTCTGAAGTCGTTGCTCACGATGCGGTGAAATCCATGCTCACGATCCCGCGAAACACGCAGTGTAGGCACCACGCTGTCACGCCTGTACGACGTGCACGGCCCCATCGGAGTTGCGACTCAGACCCTGGTGCTGCGTGAACGCGCCACGTCCTCACTTGCCCCGGCGCATCGGGGCTGAAACGGGGTGACGGCCAAGCTTGGGCATACGGCCGCCGTCGCACCGACCATGTTGCGTGGTGGTGGCAGCATGAGATCGCTCCGATCAATCAAGCTTTCTCGCCTCGCAGCACACGATCGCTGACCAGCGCCGGCTTCCTGGTCTGCCTCGCAGGCGAGGAGTTCGCGATGCTGGCGTGCTCGTCCCAGAAGCCGTTGCAAACGAAGCGCATGTAGGCCTTCGTGACGAAGTCCGGCAATTCCCGCATGGAGCCGTTCGATCGGGCGAAGCGGCTTGAGAGATACTTTCGAGCTCCCATCAACATAAAGGCGAGAACTTCGTATTCGCGAGGGTCGACCGTGTGCGCATCGCCGGCATCAGCGGCGCGTTTCAGCACACGTTGGTAGCCGTTCGCGACAACGTCGATGTGCTGCTGAAATGCTTCCGGCGAGAACAGCTCGGACTCATAGAGGATACGGTAGAATTCCGGTCGCTTCACTAGGTAGGCGAAGTAGGCTTCGAACCGCAGCTTCTCGCGCGCCGCGTCGTTGGGAGCGAGCGATGAGCGCTCCTTGATGAAGCCGAGCATTTCTTCGCTCATGCTCGGCAACAACTGATCGAAAAGGTCCTGGCGCGAACGGAAGTAGTTGTAGAACGTGCCTTGGGCAACGCCGGCCCGCCGCGTGATGGTGGACACCATCGCAGCGGAATAACCGACTTCGCCGACCACCTTCGCAGCAGCCTCTAGCAGCGCCGCGCGGATTTGGCTCTGCTTCTGCGCGCGCGTCAGTTTCTGCGCCTTTCCCAGTTTCTTAACGAGGGTTAGCTTTCGTTTCTGCCGTTCAGGCTTCACCGTCGGAACTCCGGATTTGATATCGACCGTCTACAGCAAAATGGCTCGCCGGGCAAAAGCCCCGAACGCTGCTTTTTGTGGCGGCGGCGGCGGATGGCTCGGCCACGGTGGCCTTTGACATCCGTCTCAAACGCTACGTTGGTGCCGCCCACCGGGCCGGTATGCACGGCGAAATGGGCGCAGAACCGTGGCTTCGCCGGCTATCCAGGAATGGCCGGGGCTTCTTTCAAACCCAAACGCGATCGCATCCCGTGGTGATAGTGCGTTAAGCCGGGTTCGTTGCGGCCGAACGTGATAAAGCTTTGGGCATTGGACCGGAAGCCGCGCTGCATATCGATGCATACCGGAAAGTCCTCGTGTTCGACGGTCGCCAGGAGCAACTCCATGTTCTTGTCCCAATATTTTCTTGCCTTCTCGGTCGTCGGCGGCTCGGGCGAGTAGAGCGCGGCTTCTGCGATGCACTTATCCGGCGAGAGATCCTCAGGGAACGATCGCCACGTTTCGACATGATCGCCCTGCCAGACGATCAGGGTATTTGGAAATATCAGATAGATGATGGCCGAATGCTTCAGAAGGTCCCATTCCGATTCGGGTTTGTCTCGCAACTCGAGGATGCTACGGCGAGGCAGAATGAAGCGACCATTGAGCCCGAAGGCGTCGAAGACGTTGATATTGGGCTGGAAGATCGATGCCACCGTGTTGCGGTGGAGTGTGCCGATGTGCCAGGTTTCGAGGAACGTGTCGATCACAAGCTTCCAGTTCATCGGTTTGTGCAGGTTGGATGTCTGGTAGTGGGAGGAAGTCTCGAGCTTGTAGGACGCGAGTTCGGGGCCGAGGCCCTGAAGGAGATCGTCCGCGTCGATATCGGGCCCAGGCGAGGTCTTGACCCAGATGATCCCGTGCTTCTCCGTGGCTGGGAGCGGCACCAGGCTGCCGTTGTCGGCCGAGACGTCCGGGAAGGCGTCAGCAGGCCCGCGGGAGCGTAGCCGCCCCTCGAGATCGTAGGTCCAGGCGTGATAGGGGCACACGAACATCTTCTTGCCCGACCCGCAGCCCTGAGCGACCGGAGCACCACGATGTCGGCAAACGTTGAGAAAGGCCCGTACCTTTCCCTCGGCATTGCGCGTAACCAGGACCGGCACACCGGAAAGCTCGTCGGTCACGTAGTCGCCCGGATTAGGCATGCGTGACGACAGGCACATCACAAGCGGGGTTTCCCGGAAAAACTGTTGCTGCTCCAACCGTGCCTGATCCATGCAGGTGTAGTCGGAAATGGGATTGCGATAGATGTTGTCGCCCATCGAAGTGGACTTTCGATCGAACAATTCGAAGACGCGTTTGATCAGCTCTACCTGTGTTGTATGTTGCATGGATCCTCACACTATGCTGAGCGCCGAAAGCGACGCCATCTCTTTCATCGATAATGTACCACGGCGACGCCTTACCAACTGCCGGTCATGTTTCTCGCGGCTGCCGAACCGCGCAAAAGCCCGATTCGTCAGTCACAGCAAACTCCTCGTTGAGACGTCGCCGGGGTAGCTTCCTTTACTTCGCGACAGCCACGCTGTCGGGGAGTCGCACCCAACGTCCCTTTTCAACCCGATAGATCACCGACTCACGCGAGGAAACATGCTCGGTTGCGGAGAAGCCTTGCGGCGGGCCGCTGAAGATGTCTTGGTAATTGCGGATCTTCTCCATCCCCTCGACGAGTTTCTGCGTCGTGAGGTCCGGCCCGGCGTTCTCGATCGCCTTCACGGTCAGGTCGATGATAACCTGGCCGAGCGCGGCTTGAATGGTCGGATCGATGTTGTAGCGGCTCTTGTATCGGGCGATCCACGCGGCTGCCGCCGGCCGTGCGGTTTCCGGGTTGGGGGCGTCGAAGAAGCCGGCCGTATAGTAGCCCTCGGTGGTGCCGCCCTGAATGCCGGAAATGGCCAGATCGTAGCTCGCAGACGTTCCGATCATGTCGACGTCCCATCCCATCTTGCGGGCGGCGGAATAGGGAATGACGGTATCCCGCACGATCGTGCCCATCGCGATTAGGTCGCAGTTGGCCGCACGCAATTTTGTCAGTTGAGCGGTAAAATCCTGATCAGTGGGCTTATGTGTCGTGACCTCGGCAAATTTCATTCCCATCGCGTCAAGTTGGGCCTTGGCGCCGTTGAACACTTCGGTGCCGAAGTCGGTGTCCTGGTGCATGGCGCACACGGTCTTCTTCCCCTTCTTCTCCACCATGTATTTCACAGCCACCCGGATCTGGTCCGAGTACGGCGCGTAGATCGCGAATTTCAGCGGGTGGAAGGGTTTGGACATCGAATCCGCCCACGAAATCGGGAAGATGTTAGGAACGCCGGCCTTCAGCTGCTCGGGCAGCACAGCGTTGTTCTGCGGCGTGCCGAGATTTCCGATCATCGCGAACACGCTGTCGCGGTTGATCAGCTTGTTCGCGGCCTGGACCGCTTTCGGCACCTGGTAGCCGGTGTCTTCGACCACCAGCCGCAGCTTTCGTCCGTTGATCCCGCCGGTTTCGTTTACTTCATCGATGCGCATCCGGATCGCGTTGACCACGCCGACGCTGAAGCTGGCAGCGACGCCGGACAGGTCGGCATGCATTCCGAGCACGACTTCGTCCTTCGTGACACCTTGCGTTTTCCAGATCACTTCCTGCGCATGGAGCGCGGTGGAAGCGTTCAGCACGGTGACCAGTCCTAAGATCAAGGATGTTGTTCTCATCGCGGTTCCTCCCAGGGGTTTTGTCGGTTTCGTTCGATTTTCTATCCGTGCTTTGGCTAGTACATTGCGTCGATGAGCGCTCTGTACTTCTCATTGACGAATTTTCGCTTCAGCTTCATGGTCGGTGTCAGCTCGTCGTCCTCGGCCGTCAGCAGCTGGTCGATAAGGGCGAACCGCTTGATGGTTTCCACGCGCGCGAAGTTCTTGTTCACTTTGTCGATCTCGCTCTGGATCAAGCCTTGCACGTCCTTGGCAGCGCACAATGATGCGTAGTTCGTGAACGGAACAGCGTGGTCCTGCGCATATTTCACGACGTTGTCGTGGTCGATCATGATGAGGCAGCTCAGATATTTCCGTTTGTCACCGATGACGACCGCGTCCGCGATGAACGGAGAAAACTTCAGCTGGTTCTCGATCTCCGAGGGCGTGATATTCTTGCCGCCGGCGGTTACGATGATGTCTTTCATCCGGTCGGTGATCTTGACATAACCGTCGTCATCGATCTCGCCGACGTCGCCGGTGTGCAGCCAGCCATCCACGACCGTCTCGGCTGTCTTGGCGCTGTTGTTGAGATAGCCGAGGAATATGTGCGGGCCCCGGACCAGTATCTCGTTCTGCGGAGACAGCTTGACCTGAGTGCCGGGCAGGGCCGTGCCTACCGTGCCGAGCTTCTTGCGCTTGGGCATCACCGTGGAGATGCCGGTATTTTCGGTCTGGCCGTAGATCTCGCGCATTTCCAGGCCCAAAGCGAGATACCAGCTGATGAGATCTGGCGAGATCGGCGCCGCACCGGTCCCGAGGATGCGCGTGCGGCGCAAGCCGAGATAGATCTTGATGTTGTGCAGGACGAGCTTGTCGGCGACCCGGAATGCGACGTTCAGGTGCCACGGGATTGCTTCTCCCGCCAGGCTGCGTCGCGCCCTCGTCCTGCCGATGGCGATCGCTGCATCGTACGCGGCCTTTCCGAAGATGGTCGCGTCCGACATCCTGATTGTGACGTCGGAATAGAACTTTTCCCAGATGCGGGGCACCGCGAAGAACCACGTCGGGGAAACCTCGCGCGCATTCTCGGGGACGGCATCCAGGCTTTCGATGAAGTTGACCACAGCGCCCGTCCGGAGCGGATAGAAGACGCTGAATTTTCGCTCGGCGATGTGACAGAGCGGCAGGAAGGAAAGCAGTTCGTCTCCCGGCACGCTCTCGCAGAAGACGTCGGCGCTCGCGATATGAAACATGATGTTGCGATGGCAGATCATCGCGCCTTTCGGCGGCCCGGTCGTGCCGGATGTGTAGATAAGCACCGCCAGATCCGCCGGCCTCGCCAGCGCGAGTTCGCGCTCCCACACCGCGGGATTGGATCTCTCATATTCGGCGCCGAGCTGCAGCAACCGGTCGAAGGAGATCACCTGTTCGTCGCTGAATCGGAGTAGCCCTTCCATGTCATAGACGATGATCTTGACGAGCGAGGGACAGTTCGCGCGGGCGACAAGTATCTTGTCGAGCTGTTCCTCGTTCTCGGCAAAGAAGAACCTGGTCCGGCTGTCATTGACGATATATTCGACCTGCCTGGCGGAGTCGGTGGTGTAGATGCCGTTGGTGACACCGCCGACACCGAGCGTGCCCATGTCGGTATAGAGCCACTCCGGCAGATTCTCGGAGATGATCGAAACGACATCGCCACGGGTCAGTCCGAGGCTCTTGAGGCCGAGGCCGGCGAGTTTGGATCGTTCCCCGTATTGCTTCCACGTGATCGGCGTCCAGATGCCAAATTCCTTTTCACGCATCGCCACCGCGCTGTCGCGCTGTTGCACCTTCAACCAGAACAGCCGGGGGACCGTGTCGCAGCCATCAACGTGAATTGACGCTTCGTCGGCCGGGGAGGGCACTTGGTTGAGCGGCGCGAGCATCGGCTAGTTGCCCTGCGCGACAAGCTGCAAGCAAAGATGCCGTGCCTTCATGTCAGCCTCCCAAGTTTCGACTATCGGCCTTGTCGTTGAAAAATATGATCGGTGGTTCATGGATCATTGTCAATCGGACCAGTTGCACTTTGATGTTTCCCTGCCTGCTATTCGCGGATGGCCGCGAGACGATCGCGGAATTGAGGAGCTGCGATCGCGATCATGCGGCGACGTCGCTCTTCGAGTGACAGTCCGCGAAGTTCGGCGATGCCGAATTCGGTCACGATCGCGTCGACGTCCGCACGGGGACAGGTAACGGTCGTCATCGATGGAACGATCCGGCTGATGGTGCCGTCGCGGGTCGTGGCTGGAAGCGCAATGATGGCGCGACCGCCGGCCGAAGCGTTGGCGCCTCGCATGAAGTCGAGCTGCCCGCCAAGCCCGCCGACATATACCCCGCTGGCTACCTCGGCGTTTACCTGGCCGGTCAGATCGACTTCAATCGCCGAGTTGATGGAAATGAACCGGTCGATCGCCGCCATAACGCGAAGGCTGTGCGTTTCCGGGGGCGGACGGACCGCGATCGCGGGATTGAGGTGAGCGAAATCGTAGAGGCGCCGCGTCCCGAAAAGCGATCCGCACACCGATACCCCGGGATGAGTGGATTTTCTCGCATTGGTGATGATGCCATGCTCGATCAGCGGGACGACGCTGTCGCCGATCTGTCCCGAGTGGATTCCGATGTCGCGATGAGCGGAAAGTTGCGACAACACCGCGTCCGGAATGGTTCCGACCCCGAGCTGCAGCGTAGCGTCATTGGGAATGAGGCTTGCCGCGAGCCGCGCGATCGCCAGCTCGGTCGGTCCGACTTGCGTCGGGGGCAGCTCTATCGGCTTGTGCCGGGCCTCGACAAACAGGTGCGGCACAAGGTTGGACGGCAGCTCAGCGCCGTGCGTCCAGGGAGCATCTGGATTGACCTCCGCGATGATGACACGCGCATGAACAGCAGCCTGGGCCGCGATATCGTTCGCGAGGGAAAGGCTGTAGCCGCTCCCGCTTTTTGGTTGGGGCGCAAGCTGGAGCAGCGCGACATCGGCTCGTCGTTCGCCCCGAGAGAAGGCCTGCGACAGCGATCCATAGTGCGAGGGTATGACATTGAGCCGGCCTGCCTTGGCCAGGGCTGCGGCCTTCCCAATGGCGCCATAACTTGAAAAGCTTATTCCGGCGGTGCGCTCGGGATGGAAGGTTTCCGAGAACTGTACGCCGAGAAAGATCTCAAACGGCGGCAAGGCATCCTTCTGCGCAACCAGACGCTCGGTCAAGGTGCGCGGCTCGCCGGTGCCTTGACTAAAGATCACGCGGTCTCCCGGGCGAATGACGCCCGCGAGATCGAGTTCGTCGATGGTCAGAAGGCGCTGCACGCCGCCTCCGATCAGACTGCCATGCACACGGACTTGTTCTCCGTGTAGAGGTCCAGCACGGAGCGGCCCATCTCCCGGCCCACGCCGGACTGCTTGTAACCGCCAAACGGAAGCGCCGGATCGATCAAGTTGTGGCAGTTGACCCAGACCGTGCCGGCCTTGATCTTCGGGATCAGGCGATGAACCTTGCTGAGGTCGCGTGACCAGATACTGGCGCCGAGGCCGAACGGGGTATCGTTCGCCTTGCGGGCGATCTCATCGAGATCGTCAAAAGGCATGGCGACCAGCACAGGTCCGAAAATCTCCTCCTGGACGATGCTCATGCTGTTGTCCGCGTCGACGAATACGGTCGGCCTGACGAAGTAACCGGGCTGTTCGGGACGAGTAGCGCCGGCCACCGCGCGGGCACCCTGCGCCTTGCCGGCCTCGATGTAGCCCCAAACGCGATCGCGATGCCGCGCGGACACCAGCGGCGCAATCTGCGTCGTCGGATCAAGACCGGAGCCGAGCTTCATCTTCTCGGCACTGCCAGCGATGCCGTCCACCACCTGGTCGAACAGCTTCTTCTGCACGTAGAGGCGCGAGCCGGCGGTGCAGACCTGGCCCTGGTTGAAGAAGATGGCGCTGGCCGCGCCGCCGATCACGGCAGCGGGATCGGCGTCGTCGAGCACGATGACGGGGGACTTGCCGCCGAGTTCGAGCGAGGCGCGCGTCATGTTTTCCATCGCGGCCTTGCCAATGAGCTTGCCGACCTCGGTCGACCCCGTGAATGCGACCTTATCGATCCCCGGATGAGAGGCCAGCGCGGCGCCGGCGTCGGGACCTTCACCAGTAATGATGTTCACGACGCCCTTCGGGCAGCCAACCTTCAACAGCAATTCGCCGAGGCGCAGCGCGGTGAGTGACGTCTCCTCGGCGGGTTTGAGTACGACGGTGCAGCCGGTCGCCAGTGCGGGACCGATCTTCCATGCCGCCATCATCAGCGGAAAATTCCATGGGATGATCGCGCCTACAACGCCAACCGGTTCCTTGCGCGTGTAGGCGAAGTAATCACCGTCGCGCGGACGCGGAAACGAGACGTCGACTGTTGATCCCTCAATCTTGGTCGCCCAACCCGCGATATAGCGCAGGAATTCGATGGTGTTCTTCAGGTCGACGCGGCGCGCGAGGGCGAGGCTCTTGCCGTTGTCAAGGCATTCGAGTTCGGCCAGTTCGTCGCCGTGGGCCTCTACCTCATCGGCCAGGCGCAGCAACAGCCGTTCGCGATCGACGGGCCGGAACTTCCGCCATTCGCCGCCCTCGAAGGCGCGACGCGCGGCGGCCACCGCGTCGTCCACGTCCGGAGAGGAACCCGCGGGCACCGACGTCAGCCATTGGCCATTCGATGGATCCATCACGGGCAGCGTGCGTCCCGATCGGGCCTGCCTCCATTCGCCATC
>Ga0209815_1001097_pt1 | contig 18460 bp, 22 predicted proteins | sample CoawatmetaG00DNA_FD_187507 | JGI IMG/M metagenome (GOLD analysis project Ga0209815, IMG submission 187507) | Marine microbial communities from the West Antarctic Peninsula - Coastal water metaG002-DNA (SPAdes) (version 2) | ecosystem: Environmental > Aquatic > Marine > Coastal ...
GGGCCGGTAACGCGAAGGGCATAACGTCATTCAGTAATGGCCAGCGCCCGGTCAGCTCCTGCCCCGCTAAAGCGCCCAGGGCCGTACCCCCTACCCAACTGAACCAGGCCAGCAACATGGCACCAGTGAACCACCCCAGGCGCTCCGAGGGTGGCAACGCCGGCAGGCGGGTGTGCGCCAGGGCGAAGACCTGATCCGTCAGCCCGTGCATCAACCAGAACCACCACCGGTTCCCGGTGAGCCAGGGGGCCAGGTTCGGGGCATACACCAGATGCCGGGCATTAATCAGCAGCGTCATCACCACCACAAGCCACAAGGGGGCTCCTGAGGCCACCATGCCAACAAACAGGAACTGGGAGGCACCCGCATAGATAACCAGGGAGATGATGATGGCTTCCCAGCTGCTGAAACCGGCCTGATTGGCGATCAGGCCAAACGAAATCGCCACCGGAATGTAGCCACCGAGCAGCGGAGTCGCATCCCGTACCCCACTCACCCACGCGCGCCCGCCCGCACTGATTGCCTGGTCGCTCATGATTCCTCACCTTCTTTCTGATACACGATGGTGACCAGTAACGTGGCCCAGGAGTCCCGGGTGCGATAAAGGTGAGGCTGCTCCGCATCGAAGGTGTGACTCTGCCCAGCCCGCAAATGCTGGCTGTGGCCAGTGACACCGACTTCCAGCTGACCACTGACAACGGTAACGGATTCCTCTGCTCCCGGCGTATGGCCCGCCGCCATGCGTGTGGTATTGGGAGCGCACGACATCCAGTAAGCGTCTACCCGGGGATTGTCTTCCCCCTGATCCACAAGCCGGACCTGCACACCTTCCTCACCAACCGGCACACGGATCGGGGCAACGAGGTTGCCGAAGGGGACATTAAGCTGAACCGCCAGTCGCCAGATGGTATCCAGGGTCGGATTCCCATTTCCCTGTTCCAGGCGGGAAAGATTCGACTTGGCAACACCTGCAGCGGCGGCCAGCCCCGAGAGCGACCATCCGCGAGCTACCCGAAGGGACTGAAGGTGTCGCCCCAGGGTTTCGAGAGAATGCTGATCCATGTAAACCACTTCCAATGTTCCATTTATAGAACGTTCTACAAAAGGAACAAGGAAATGTCAATTATGAGGTGCTAATAGCGGCAGCATCCTAGTGCTACTAAGGCTCTCGTTCGCATCCGGCTAACAGCAAGGAGGTGCCGCCTGACGCGCCGTCACTGCAATTAACCAGCGGGCATTCACCAAGACATTGTCTACGTATTTATCAGTGCCAAATGGAAGATTTAATGAGATGCGTATCCGGGGCGCCTCGTCCAGCAACACCAGGTGATGCTCCACGTTCTAGATGGTGACATGCTTCGTACTCTCTAACCCTATTTCTACCATCCCCACAGTGTTGCCAATCAGCATCACCGAGATACTAACTTCTTCACGGGTTCGAACCACGGAACAACTGCATGCTCCCAGATTCCTGATCTCTTTTCTATGTCCTATACGTTTCAAACCGACCTTTTTGCCAGCAATGCCCACACCCCAGCAGAAGACAAGAGAGTGCCGCCCACCACATTAAAACGACGTTGTGCTCTGGGAGAGGTGAGAAACTGACGGGCCGATGCGGCGAACAGAGCGTACAGTGTTGCGTTGATCGTGGCCAAGACCACGAATGTAATCGCCAGAAGCCAGAGCTGCTGCGTAACGTTCGCGGCTGGCGTCACAAACTGGGGCAAGAACGCAACGAAAAAAACAATTCCTTTTGGGTTAAGGGCGGTTACCAGATAGGTATTGAGGAACAATTTCCATCTCGATCCACCCCCTGCTGTCTTTTCGATTCCTCCAATTTGAACACCAGAACGTAGAAGCTTAATTCCCAGGTAAAGGAGGTAAAGACCTCCGGCCCACTTGACCACTGTGAACCAAAACGCTGAGGTGGTTAAAAGAGCTCCCAAGCCTAGTAGAGAAAACAGAAGAGCAGTGGAGTCTCCGAGAGCAACCGCAAGTACCAATGGGACATTCGCGCGCGCGCCTTGAGCAATCGAATAGCTAACTACCGTCAAAATAGTGGGGCCGGGAATAACGAGCAGAGCCGTAGAAGCAACAGCAAATGCGAACCAAATTTCTAATGACATCATTTGTGCTCCCTAAACTGAGCCGCCAAACCGCCGACTCTCTCCAATCTGATTTGTATAACTCTAGCGAGGCGGCTACCCCATTTAAAGCCTAAAGCAACCCCGCAGATTGGGAGTTTGCCCAAACAACACAGCTCTATATCCGTCTCACCTCCCCCAGTTAGTAGGTCTCGCCAAGCTCCGAGCATGTTTTCTCTGATAAAACTGTTCTATAATATGAACAGTTTTGCTCTAGCTCTAAAACAGAAAGCGTAAAAATGCCTGCCATCAAGTCGTTCACCGCCAAAGATGTTTGTGCCGCCTTAGGAGGAATAAGCCGGTCAAAGCTTCACATGTGGGCGCAACTGCCACCATTTTGCGACAGGCCAACTCGTGAAAGGAGCGCACGACGCTTCACAAAGGCAGATTTAATTACGTTCGCGGCACTGCAAACACTAGAGGACACCCTGGGTATGAAACGCAGAGATGTCCAACGAGTCTCAGCCGCTGTCCATCGTTATGTCAGCGCACCACGTCAGGCTCCTGGAGCTGAGTTAATTTTTATTCCACAGGAAAACCTGGACGAGGGAGAAGCCGTTTATTTGCTCCGAGGCCAGAATCCCACCGGCCTGGGCTGGGTTGTCGATATGTCCAAAGAGCGAGAGCGTATCGATTGGTACCTGGGATTCGAATGTTCTCAACGAGAGCTACCCTTGATCACAAACATCGCATCAGGGCAGCAAAGATGAATTTGCTACAGGAATTCGGTGCACCTAACGAGAGCTGTGTGGATCTGCACGACAACCTGGATGCTCGTTGCCTGAGGTATACAGATCTATATCGGAATCGAGAACGCCCACTGGTTGACTATGTTGTTGAACATCAGGTCCAGGCGCTGCTATACGTCGTCGACCAAACTCACTTTCGAGATGACGTGTTACCCGTTCGTGATCTCCAGAAAATTCTTGCCATGCGGGGCGAGCCGGCTTGGTTGGGCATATTGAAACCGGGACGACTGGATATTTACGCCACCGATCTGCGCCCCTCAGAAGACACGACCCCAGTCTGGTTTTCTCGCGATTCCAACGATGCACCAAGCATTCTTCCCAGACTTGCTCAGGGTGAGGACTTCGTAGCGCCTGCTACTCTGCGCCTGCGTGATGTCCTTCTCGATTTGATGAGCGATGCAGGCGAAGCGCTGCGCGATCTTGGCGTATCAACTCACGAGGCAATAGCACTCACGGGTAGAGCGCTGTTTCTGCGCTACTTGATAGGTCGAAAGATTGTGCTCCCCGAGAATCTGGCCGATATCGCTCCTAGTGCCAACTCACTAAAAGAGTGCATGGACACAGATGCAGCACTGGCAGAGACTAATCACTGGCTCGATAAAACCTTCAATGGCGACCTTCTAACTCTCCCCGCTACCGATTACGCCGTTTATTTCCGCCAATTAGTTCAACAACACGGGCCAAGTGTCACTCAACCTTTGAGCGCTATAATGACCCTTGATACCGCCATTGAACCCGGCGCGTCACAACAGCGGCTCGATTGGGGGGATCTTGATTTCGATCACCTGCCAATTGGATTGTTAAGTGAAACCTATGAAGAACTGGTCCATCGGTTCGATCAATCCGCCCGTCACGCCACGAGCGTGTACTACACGCCCTATCACATTGCCGAATACATGGTGGAAGAAGCCTTCCACGCACATCCGGAGGGCTCAAACGCGAAGCTACTGGATCCTGCTTGCGGGGCCGGCGTATTTCTAGTCGCCGGACTACGTAAGTTAGTGGAATTACGCTTTCGCGAAACTGGTAAACGACCATCGCGCCAACAAATTCGAGACATGCTTCATGAACAACTGGTTGGCTTCGATACCAATAGCCATGCCCGCACGCTTGCAGCATTAGCCCTATACCTGACGGCCCTAGAACTTGATCCACATCCCGCACCACTTGAAGAGCTGCGTTTCAAGAAACTTGAGAGCAGTGTTCTCATCAACGTTGCTGACCCGGAATCTAACAGTAATAAGCTGGTGCCTATGGCAGGCAGCTTGGGTGATCACGTGTTTGATCACTACCAGCATGCCTTTGACCTCGTCATTGGCAATCCGCCCTGGACCAGTTTAACCAAGGAGTACCGAAGCATTGAACGGATTTTTACCAAGAGGTGTAGAGAGGTAGCTGCACAACGCGGTCTGGATGAAATCGCTAAGTCTTATCAAAACCCAGATGGCGTTCCCGACTTGCCCTTTGTTTGGGGAGCCATGGCTTGGGCCAAGCCCGGTGGACGCATTGCTTTGGCATTGGCAGGGCGCTGGCTGTTCAAGCAATCTCACAAAGGAACTGCGGCTCGCAATGCGATATTCGAAGCCCTGAAAGTAACGGGTATCCTTAATGGCGCTGCACTGAGGCAAACCCGGGTCTGGCCAAGTGTAGATCAGCCGTTCTGCCTACTGTTTGCCGACAATGAGCTGCCAGAGCCAGATAATCAGTTTATCTTCGTTAGTCCGCATTATGAACCAAACCTGAACGCTAAGGGTCTGTTGCGAGTCGATGCTAGTGATGCCACTCCGGTCGCTTTTGATCTGGTCAAAGCCAATCCGGCTGCGCTAAAAACCTTGTATCGCGGCACTGTGCTGGATGTAGCCATCATCAAAAAGATCAGGCTGCGAGCACAATCGACCATCGGCAACTATTGGAAACAAAATGCGAACCTTTATGAAGGGCAGGGCTTTCGGGTAGCTGATCGGGCATCGGATGATAGCTTCCTTGCAAATAAGCCCACACTCAGAGCGAACTATAATTTGCATCCCTTTTTTGTTGAGAGTCAATCCCTTGAACGTTATGTTCCGGAAGGGTTGCATCGCCCCAGAATGCCTGAAATATATAAAGCACCACTATTGCTAGTGAGAAAAACGTTGCGGGAAGATCGCGCTAGGGGACGCGCGTTGTTAAGTTTTAGCGACTTGGCATTTTCTGAATCTTATTATGGATACTCAACTTCTGGTCACCCACTCTCAGAGTTTCTAACCCATTACTTGCTGGTTTTGCTTCACAGTAAACTTTTTGAATACGTAACCCTGATGACGAGCGGAGAGTTCGGTGTTGAACGCGAGGTTCAGCAAAAAATGGACATTAACCGTCTTCCCTTTATTCCACCGGAGAGCCTGTCGTCAGATCAACGTCAGTCCATAGAAACTTGCGCAAAGAATTTGATCCACAACCATCCTGATTGGTCGTCGCTCGATTATACCGTTGGACAGCTCTATGGTTTGTCGACTACCGACCAACAGGTTCTTTCGGATACTCTCATGGTAAACGCCCCCTACGCATCAGCTCGCGACAAAGGGTTGGCGAAGACCGAAGAGGAACAGGCTCAGGCTTTCATCGCTTGTTTGAAAAAAGAACTGACTGGGGTGCTTGGTGCAGGCGGCCATCAGGTGCAAGTGCAATTCTTAAATAATATCAAGGCAGCCCTCCCGTGGCGCTTTATTTCCATCACATTGGAGGGGAGATCAGCACCACTTGAGCTTCCTGAAAATTGGATCCAACAAGTAAGCAGTCTCGGCGTCAGCCGAATCACTTTACTAAGTTCGACGCAGCCCAGCTTGATAGTTGGGCTCCTTAACCGTTATCGATACTGGACACAAAGCCAAGCCCGCCTGCTTGCATCAGATCTGGTCTGGGAATACGGGGCGCGTTTAGAGGAGCTCAGTCAGCAATGCGTGGATTGATGACAGGGCTGGGCACAGACGCTGAAGGTCCATGCAAAATTCCAGTATTCTTAATGGAAGTAGTTCAAAATGCGCTCGCTCACGCCTGGCGTCAACTGCTCAAGGAAGTCGCCGAAGGGCAATTCTCCATTTGCGGCGAAGAAGAAGACACCATTACTGAGCGGCTTTACATGATTCTGGATGAACTTTCCAGCAATCATCCAGAGTCTATTAAGGGGCTTTCACTTTTTCAGACCCCTGTTCGAGAGGGTAACCTGCGAAATCGAACAGGAACCAGGCTCGATTGCCAGCCCGATCTCACATTCCGTCCGCTTCGGGGTCAATTGGTCACCAGAAGCAATGCGATGGCAGCAATACTAGTCGAATGCAAACCCATCGATTCTGCACACCCTATCGGCAGTACCTATTGTAAGGCGGGCATAAGCCGGTTTGTTAAAGAAGATTATGCTTGGGCAGTAGACCGCGCGCTCATGTTGGGATATGTGCGCAATATCTGTGATCTGCCTAACGGACTTACTTATGTACTGGACAGTGCTACGGGGCGAAAAGAGTACCGAGTCAAGAAAAGAACAACCCCGCTTCGCCAGACAATTTATGGTGACGTAGTTTATTCGAGCGTGCATTATCGCGGCTCTAACGCAAGCCGCCAAACTTCTAACCTGCCGATTGCCTTACATCATTTATGGTTGAAGACTGAAGAGCCCTGTGAGAACACCCGATGTAAAACATCAACGTGAAACCTCAATGGTATGAGCGCAATTTCCTGCATAGAACATTGCATGTTTACCTTAAGTCGCAAGCATTAAACGATCCCTTTCTCCAAGGCACATGCCGTCGCCCCAGCCCGATTTGAAACTCCCAACTTGTTGTAGATATTCTGTAAGTTGCTTCGTATTGTTAGAGGCTCCTAGGTCGAACGCAGGAGTCCATGTTTTTGAATAAATTGCAACCTGAGTATCACCGTGGTGGATGACGGCGCGGATCCACACCAGGCCCCGCTGCGACCCGGTAATACCGAGCAGTTGTCAAAATTGACTCTGATTCACAGCCGCACCCATGTGAACGACTGGGCCGAAGCGGCCCTTGCCATGGGTATCGACCTGAGCAGGAATACGCAACTGTACTTCAACGATTCCTTCTCGGCCATTGCCGCCGCCGAAGCAGGTTCCGGGGTGGCATTGGGTCTGCTACCAATTATTCAGAAGCGTATTGATGCGGGTAACTTGCGAGTATTGTTGCCAAGGCCTGTTCCCATCAATATGGGGATCTGGCTGGTGTACCCGCCGGCATTGGAAGAACATCCGGGCTTGGCGGCAGCAAGGCAGTGGCTTGAGGAAACTATGGGAGGTATGTCGACGACACTCCAATAGACTACGATGGTGCTTTGGCTTGGCATTCTTGTATAGAGTTTTTAATGCAACAGGTGCCTCATAACCGTTTCGTCAGATCTATAACACACTGCCTAAGCCATTGATGTGCCGCATCATTGTTAAAAGAACAATGCCAAACCATAAACACGTCAAAAAAGGCGTCAGGGGAGGGAAACGACAGCGTTCGTATGGCCTCACGTTCCATAAAATAGTCTGCCATTCTCCTGGGTAGTGTGGCGATCGCGTCTGTCGCTGCAACCAGTCTCGGTATAGCAACGTATTGATTGACCCGAGCAGCCACACGGCGACCTCCGGTGAATGGCTTCCCCAGCATTCCTTCGAGTAAGGTGTGACTGCTATCGCCAACTGCAAGTACCACGTGGCGCTCGCTCAAAAATTGATTCACGGTAACGGATGTATTTAAACGCGGGTGATTCGCGCCACAAATAACTACCAGCTCTTCACTGAGGAGTTTGCAGCTTTGAGTGGTGGCGCTTACAGATGGTCGAGCATCAAAGAAAAGGTCCAGCTCTGCCTGCTCAAGTTGAGCAAAAACTTTAGGATCAGTATTCGGATAATTTTGTAGCGATAGGCCACCTTTGTATTTTTCCAACGTTCGCAGGAGTTCTGGCAGCAGAAGATGCTCTCCGTAATCCCCCATCGCGAGCTTGAAGTTACGCTCTGAATTTTCGGGATCGAAAAATTGTTTCGATTCGATTGCAATTCGGATGGAAGACAGAGCCTTTCGGATTTCAGGGTATATTTGGACGGCATGATTACTGGGACGCATGCCATTCCCGCGGCGTACAAATACCTCATCTTGGAACGTCAGTCGAAGGCGCCCGAGTGCCTGGCTGACGGCCGACTGTGTCATGCCAAGTTTTTCTGCGGCAGCAGACAGACTGCCATACACCATGATCGCTTCGAACACGGTGAGCAGATTGAGATCTACACTTCTTAGATTTTTCATGACCAGTATATTAGGCTCGCTAATATTTTTTATTCAAGTTATTAACTAGGAATGCTTGCCTCAGTTACCTACCCTCAACGTCATAACAGACAACACAAAAAAACTGAGGACCTTGCATGTTTGAGTTTTTCAATATACCCGAGGCAGTCGAAGAGACGGGTAAAGTTGCTGCATTAGTCACGGCCCTTTTCCTAGCCTTTTTCTCGCTGTATGAAATCATCAGCGGTCAGACGCGAGACGGAAAAAAAACCTTTAGTGACTGGGCTATGTCCGGTTTATCCCTTGGTTTTCTTGCGACATTACAGCGCCCCGCTCTCACAGTGGTGGTTTTCCTTTTGATGGCAGGGCTTTTCCCAGCCCATAGCGGTGCGCTCGCCTGGCTTGAAGCAGCGTACTTCTGGCCAACGCTTGTCGGTTTTCTGCTTATCGATGAGTACCTGCACGGAAGAACTCATCTTTTCGCCCATAGCCGTAAACCGAAAAGTCGATGGCTCGGCAAGGTACAGAACTTTTATAAGGCAGCGCACCGCCCTCACCACCTCAACGGCGGACCAGACAAGCGCGGGGAGATCAGCGCCAGTCAGACATTCGTTGAAAACTGGGCTTGGTGGTTGATATTGCCAAACTACTGGTTCGGGCTTGCATGCCTGTACCTTGGGCTGTATGAAGTTTTTCTATGGGGGACGCTCTCCAAGGTCGTGTGGGGAATGCACGTCCATACCAACTGGAAATGGCAATACGATCTTTGGCTTCTCAATCATCACAACAGCCTCGTGCGTAAAGGCATGCGTGCGCTCTGCCATATTTTTACATTCCCGAATATGCATCACCATCACCATAGCCGCACGGCAAACTCCACTAAGAACATGACCAATTTCATCTCACTCTTCGATTGGTTGCTTTGGGGCACTCTGAAAATTGAGACTGAACGCCCTAAAGTTTATGGATGGCGTCAGTATAATGCTGAATCAACGAGCGTTTTACACCGTTTCTTCCATAGCACTGAACCTCTTAAGGAGCCCCGTCAGCGTGAATATGCATCGGTAAGTGCCAGCAAGGAATAGCATTCAGCGCTCCGATGCAGTGTCGCCGTCGGAGCGCTAACTCACCGGCTATTTTTGACCCCCAACAATTGGATAACCTTGATTCCACCAGGCCTTCATGCCGCCTTCTAACTGCTTCACGTCATACCCGAGTTGTCTCAGTCGCCGAGTGGCCGGAATGCTCCGGTGAGCGGATAGACAGATCGTTACAACCGGTTTGCTCTGTTCCAGTGAAAGCCCGGTGATCGATTTCTTGGAAAAGTGGGTAATCGGCAGGTTGACCGCGCCTTCAATATGACTTTGTTGAAACTCCGCCGGTGTTCTCACGTCGACAATCTGAACATCCTTCAATCGCTCATTCAGTAGGTCGGGGGATATTTCCGGCACCCGGCCAAAAGGTAACCAGTCGAATAAATTCATAAACTATCCTACAGCTGATAAGTGCGATTCAGGTATTGGATAATGTGTTTGGATTCGAACAGCTTTTCGCCCGTATTCGGATCTTCGAGGAAGGGAAACTGCACGCGCCCCGCCTCTCTCAGGAGTCGCTCCCGGTTTGTACCGGGCACAGGGCTGTATTCACCCAGCACCGGACGCAAGTTGCTGAGGCCCTGGTCCGCCAACTGTTGCTTGCCGCCATTGTAAAGCTTGTATGGCAGTCCCAGTTCCGTCAGTCGTTCCCTGACCAGTCTTGAGAAGGGGCTCGATTCAAAGCTGAACAATATCAGTGGTTTTTCCGGGCGAGATGCCTTTACACCCCGCAAGCCACGCATGAAGCGCAGACCGGTAGCCAGCTTGTTGAGTGGTCGCAGGAACTTCCCTTTTTTTTCAGGCTTGCTCTCAGCTCCATACTTTTCATAAAGATACCTGGTGATCTGATCACTGCCCGCCATCGATTGGCCGGTATTTTCGTCAACCAGATAGGGAACCTGTCCTTTGCCGCTGAGCTGAGCGAGTTCCTCCCGAAACCCCGGTTGCCCCTTCGGGCAGGGTTTGATGAAAACGTTCAAGTCCAGTTCCGTTAATACCTCTCGAACCGTACGGCAGTACGGGCAGCCCTCCATGTCATACAACACCAGCCAGTGTTCTGGCTGTGCTGTGCGCACCATCGCAGACGTGCCGCGCCATCCACGGGCGGTGGATGACAGGGTCGATGTAGCAATATCAATCAGCATTTTGACCTCCTAACTTCTCTGTACTCTGGGATTTGGATTTGAACCGGCTGTCGTTCGCTTTCCTCGCCCGGGAGGCAATGAGCAGCAGAACAGGCGCTGCGACAACAGACACGATTAATTCCGTCACAACGGGACTGCCTGCTTTCGGAGCTCCCCTTAATCTGCTCATGAGTGCGTCAAAGGTGTTGCCGCTTAGGTTGCCCAGGTAAATGGCATGCAGATAGGCGTTAATTTCGATGCGTTGCCAACCGTTAAAAACCGTCTTGAGACGCTCGCGTGCATCCTTTGAGACCTTGCCCCGGTTCTCTGCAAAATGCTGGGCATAGAGAATCGCGATGGCAGTATCCTCTGGCAGGCTGGTCCCCTCCGGGTTGGCGAGAAACTGATTGAGCTCGTCCAGATCAACGGCGTTTTTGAGTGCCATCTGCGTGTGGAACCAGTCGCAATAGCGACAATCGTTAACCGACGTGCAACCCAGCATGATTTGCTCCCGGAGCGCGCCGGAGGTTGCCGGGTGGATCATCGCGGTAATCAGCCGCGGTCCATACAACAGATTGAACAACAGGCTGCGAGCGAAGCCCGCCAGTGTGAAGGTTCGTTTGTTAAACATGAGCGGGTTTCCTTGAGCGTTTAGGGGCCGTCCTGGGTCGAGGCGTGCGTTTTTTGTTCGCTGTCATGCCCAGAGCCAGATGGCGGGACCAGGCAGCGATTGTCATCGAGGGCGGCATCCCCGGCGACGCGGGTAAAGCCGACGCATCGGCAATATAGAGTCCGGGTAGGCCATAGACCTGGCCAGTTCCATCCACGACGCCATCCCGTTCGTTCGCCGCCAGTCTGGCTCCGCCAAGGGGATGTACCGTCAACGGTTGGTTTTTCAGGAAACGAACGGGTTTGCGACTGCGGCGGGCCACCTCAGCAAAGAACGCCTGAATGTCTGCAAGAATGCCGTTGTTCTGGGCGATGTACCGAAATTTCAGGCGTCCGCGCTTCCACAATGCGACACCGTCCGCGCGATCTCGCCCCATTCCCACCAGAATGGCATCACGGCGCAGACGAGCTTTTAGCCATTTGGGCAAGGGCAGCGTGTTAACGCCGTTGAAACCGAATCGCGTAATGTAGGGGCCGGGCATGGCTTTTCCAGTGCCGGCATCGCGCAGTGCAAAACGGCCGTGGGTTGGAGTGCCAAGACTGAAATCCGCGCCCTGTTCGTTCAGGGCCCACCATGCAACGCTGTCGCCGTTGCCGCTGAATCCCAGTCCCAGGGCAGGCATCCCTTTCAGTCCGCCGATCGCCCGGCTATGGAAAAGAAGTCTCAAGGTATTGAGGGTTCCTGCTGCCAGAATGATCCGATCCGCTATCAGATACCGGCGTCGTTTTATGCGGTGGTCCATGATCTCCAAGCGATAGCCCCCGTCGGGCAGCATCCACAGGCTCAGGCACTCCTGTTCGGCGGCCACCTGCAATCCTTTTTTCATCGCTGGCAGAATCAGGACACGATCAAGCGTCGCTTTGGCACCGTTGGCGCTGCCAAAATAACTGTTGTTGCAGTAGTCCTCCTGCTCTCCGGCCATTCGAGTAGACATGGCCGGCTGGGGAACGCCCTCATCCGCAACGAAATCCTTTGATTCGGCAAACGCCCCAGGTGTCCAGTTCGGAATCTGCTCCTGGGCATCCGGTACCCGGGCCCCCATGCGATCCAGCATCCAGGCGTAGTGATCGTCCATGGCTTCAGACGAGACGCCGTCGACGTGGTTGTCCCAGTAGTCCGATTCTTGCGGGCGCGTATTCATCGCACTGTAGACATGACTGCCTCCGCCAACCCCGTTACTGCACACCACCGTCATGTCCGTATCGAGATGGAGATCGAACAGCCCGCGGCTAGACAAGCGCTGCCCTTTACCCAGAATGCCTGGGAGGCTGACCCGGTGGATCAGATGAGTAAGCGCTTTTCGTCCAACCGGCAGGCTGGCGCGGCGCTCAATACCGGCTTCCCGAACCGCCTCGGAATCTCGCCAGGGGCCGCGCTCAAGCAGTAGTACCTGTTCCCCCGCATCCACCAGTGTGCTGGCCGCCACCGCACCTCCGAAACCGCTACCAATCACGATGGTGGGGTAATGAATCAGCTTTTCTATCATTGGTCGATCTCCCGAAGCGTAAAATACAACAACGTCTTTACACCGTTTCGGGTTCGGTAGCGCATGCGAGCCAGCCACAAGCCGTCCCTGAAGGGTCTGACCTCGCCCAGGATCGGGCGCATTATCCTGGGGTTAGCCGGCACATTGTAATCAAGCGAAATGACAGACGACTCGGCGGCATGGGTTTTCTGATATGCGCCCCAGTCCAGGGTCAAGCTTCCCAGACCCCAGCGGTTGGCTCCGCTTGAGGAACTGAACTGTTTACCGCGCCAGGGATTGATCCAGGTTCCCAGCAATCCATAAACAACCCGTTTTGCGATAGCGGGAGCTCTGTTAAGCCCGGTTATTCCAATCAAACGGCCCTGATAAACGCCCTGTAATTCATCCACCGTCGGTGCGGCGAGTGAGTCGAATAACGCGTCCAGGTCATCCTGGCGATGCGTATCAAGAAAGCACGAAGGCGGAAGCAAATGCTGTTCGGCGGTCGCCATTGTGATGTGTCCTCAATCGTGAATTGTAGGACGATCATCACGTGTGGCGGCTGGCCTGACAAACGGGCATTTCTTTAGCGTCGGATTAGAATTTTTAACCCGAATCGGGTATTGTACGGGAGTCGAAAGCACTTAATGCAGACTGAATCCAATCAATGAAAGCGCGACCACCGGCGGGCAAATCACGGTTCTTCGGGTACACCGCGTAGATGGCCTCATCAAGCGGACCCAGCGGTGGAAAGGGAGCTTCAACCCGGCCGGCATCCACCAACGGCTGCTCAATCGGGTACAACGCGAGGGCTGCACCAAGGGTTTCTGCGGCCTGAATAGCTGCGGGATAATCATCAACCTTGTAGGCAGTACCCTCACTTGCGGGCAGACCCAACTGGTCAAAGAAACGTTTCCAGGCACCCGGACGCTCCGCCATGTGAATCAGGGGAATCTGCGCCATTGCCTGCAGGTTTTGCGGGAAACCGTATTGTCTGGCATACCCTACCGGCGTAATGACCTGAATCATCACGTCACTCAGTTTCTCGTGGTTCAGGCCCGGCCATGGAGGCTGCCCAAAACGGACGGCGATATCGATACCTTCCGAAAGCAGGTTAGCATTGGACAGACTGGTTTCCACCAGTAACTCGACATCTGGATGCGCCTGGTGGAATTCCGCCATATTTGGTAGCAGCACACGATTCGCCACCGGTGGCATCACACTTACACGCAACTGCGAGTTCTGATTGCCTCGTACCGCAGCCGTCGCACGTCGTAGTCCATCTAGATGGGGTTGGATCAAGGTCAATAACTGCTCTCCATCGTGCGTTAACGCCAGCGAACGGTTGCGACGGAGGAATAACTGCTTGCCAATGCTGTCTTCCAGTTGTTGGATCTGCTGGCTGACCGCGGAAGGTGTGACGTGCAGCGCCTCCGCTGCCTGCTTGAAGCTCAGTAACTGAGCAGCGACTTCGAAGGTTAGAAAAAAATTCAGATTGGGGAGTCGAGTTTGCATCAAGAGATTGTATCTCTGATTTTTGGCCTTTGCCCGAATTGAACAGTGAGATACCGTTTCTACACCTCGTTTATGGTGGCGATACTACCACCTACGTTGGTGTCCGGAATCATTGAACCACTACACCATTGGTTGTAAGGGGCAGAAACTGGAAGTTCTAGCAGTTCAGTCACCCAATCCTCGACGCCTTCAGGGTATTTTCCCCAAGGCGCCTCGCGGCCGCCAAAATCACGTTCAAACACGGTCGCAAGGCCCTCACTCACTACCCCATCCATAAAGGAGTTGGGGGCTGCCCTACCATGCGGCGAGCATCCTTTGAGAAATACCGGCAATCATTTGTATCAAGGAATAGAGGAACGATCATCCATGGCTCCTTTCAGTGAGCCCCTGGCAGCACAACGCCAGCCAGCATGCGCGGCTGCGGAATGGAGGCGAAGCCACAATGTAGTAGACGTCGCCTTGTATGGATAATTTCTGCCGTGTTTAGGCAAAGGCCCGCCCCCAGTAGCCGCTGGAGGCCTTCATGAGCAGCTCGATGAGAGCTACTCAATTGCATACTCAACAGCCGCATCTGCTAAGGCAATGGTAGAATCAAGAACTGGCAAGTAGGAATTCTCTTTAGTAACAACCAACGGAAGCTCTGTGCATCCAAGGATAACTCCCCCGGCACCTTCAAGGGCGTATTTTTTGAGCAATTGTAAGAAGAACTGCTTGGATTGATTGCTGACATAACCACTTACCAGCTCCGCCGTAATATACTGATGTATCTGAATTGCCTCGTCATTGTCTGGCCTCATCAGCTCAATACCACTACCTGAAAACTCCTTGTCATACACATCACCTTCAATTGTAAACCTTGTTCCCAGCAAAAGAACCCTATTGATATTCTTAGACTCAGCCATCCTACGGACAGACGACGCAATGTGAAGCCAGGGAAAAGGCAACAAAGGCTCAACTATGCTGTAAACATCATGCGGTGTATTAGATGGGCAAATCATAAAGTCCGCGCCGCTCCTGTGTAACTTCATTGCAGATTGGGCAATAAGTTCAGCCCACTTTTCCCGTCTATTTGGGCCTGCGTTGACGTGTTCAGAGAACGAAAAGGAATGAAGAGATATTTCAGGGTGACAATGTTTGCCCAAGCGCGTTGTCGAAAAGGAGCAAATCCGCCTATATACGAGTGCAGCACCTTCCGCTGTTACTGCCGCTATACCTATGTGTTTCATACAATTCTTTTGATACCTAACGAGGCTGTAGAAATAAACCCGCCCCTTTTTCCGATGGTGCTCCTACGTAAAATCTGGGAGTATTTTCGATGATGAATGCTCCAGGTTTTAAGAATAGGCGCATTTTTTAGTTCATTTACTGACCAATTTCGGGTCAGGAAGATCTCGTGACTTTTTTCTACAGCCCCAACGCCAACAATAAACGGCTGCTTTTACGAAACGGAGAAAACGCCGCCCAAGGGAAGTCCACCGTCTACTTGAGCGACATGTTATGCCCGCCGTTCAGAGAGCACCTCTTTGAGAGCAAACATACCATTTAGTGCTGCTGGGAAACCTGCATATACTGACATTTGGATAATGACTTCTTTTAGTTCCGTCTCTGTACAACCAACATTAAGTGCTGCATGTAAATGCACTTTCAATTGTGGAACGCAGTTGCCCATTGCGGTTAAGGCTGAAACTGTTGCCAATTCTCGTGATTTCAAATCTAAACCTGGTCGGGAATAGATATCTCCAAACGGATATTCGATGGTATATTTGCCTAAATCAGGACAAATATCTTCTAGACTATCGATAACCTTTTGACCGGCTTCACCATCAATTTTTGATAGTAAATCGAAACCTTTATCGAAACGTTCATTTCCCATTGCGTGCGCTCCTATTTAAATAAAACCAGCACACCTTACTACTTAGAGTTAACTCTAAGTCAACTCACTTCTCCGCTTTTGTATAAATTAATTTTATCATCCAAGGTCTTCAGGTGCTCATTCTGCTGCCTGATATGCTCTATCAAATTTCTTTGATGTTTTTCTAGAATAGCTTGCCGCTTTTGTACCGTTTGTGTACCCAACTCCCTTAGAGACGCATATTTCTGAATCTCTACGAGAGGCATACCTGTATCTTTTAAGCGTTTTATGAATTTTACCCAATCAATATCCTTTTTTGAGTAAACTCTGTGACCACTAGTGTTTCTTTGGACATGTTTAAGTAAACCTATTTTTTCGTAGTAACGAAGGGTATAAGCCGACAATTCGACTCTATCCGAAAATTCTCTCATGTTCATGATTTCTACCTAGGGCATAACGAATGAGCTTAGCGGCGACCTTGTAATGGAGGCGTAGCCGCAATGGAAAGGGCGTCCGGCGGACATCGGCCGCGTACTACAGCGACTTTTTAACAATTATTTCTCGACGACTATAAACATACGTTCGTCAATTCCGGACCCTGAGCGGTAGGTATACTTCAAAAAGTGCGACTCACCATCAATTGAGGTGTCAGTACTGCTGAAAAAAGCGTCAAGCACCTGATCCACTTTTCGAGGCGCATACATTGCCCCCAATACAGATACCCATGCTCGGGCTAGGGCTTCATCCGCATGTTTGCCATACCCCCCATCTCGAGTCCAATCGTTCCATAGGAACTTCACATTTTTCACCTGACCGTTGCTCGGATCTTCATTGATGAAAAACTTAACAGTCTCTGACTGTCCGCCGACACAGCCGTATAGAGCTCCCCAGCTACCACTTCCGGGGGTTATTTTTGGACTTGCACATTTAATCTGATCCGTCACCCTATCAGATTCGTTATTGAAACTATCAAAAGCCAACGAGCTGGCCGCGTATAAGGCTAAGGCAAGGAATACTACGTATCTCACTTGATCTCCATATTGTTAACAGCAATTAGGCAGCGCGCTTTATCATTGAAGAAATTTGACTGGGTCATTATTACTGCCGGTAAACCATCAATCACGCCACACATAAATCAATGAAACAATAGCTTAGCCAAGCATGGCCATCTCTGCCATGTAATCATTGAGCGCCCGCGATTTGCTCCTCCAATCATACTGGATCAAATGGATGTGATGGGCCTGGAAGCTCCGGAAGCAAGCCCTGATTCGAGTGTTCGCTTTTGTTTAGGAGTTTGGGCAGCTTCAATGGTCGCAAAGCGAACATTTGCATTAGACGATTGCGTGGAGCTTTGCGGCTATTTTGGAGCAGCGAATCGGAGGAAGGTGTAAGCCGCCGGAACTCAGAACAAGCGTTCCCCGTTATCCACCTTGGCATCGGGTCTTACCAGAGTAACTGCGCCGTTCGCCGTTTGCACGCCAGTGACCAGGCACTCAGACAGAAAAGGGCCGATCTGTTTAGGCGGAAAATTGGTGACGGCCAGAACCTGCTTGCCGATGAGCTCCTCCTTGCCATAGAGGTTTGTAATCTGTGCACTCGATTTACGAACACCAATGTCCGGCCCGAAATCCACTCGCAATTTATAAGCCGGTTTGCGCGCTTCAGGAAAATCCATCACTTCAATGATGGTCCCGATCCGTAGTTCAACCTTCTCGAAATCGTCCCAGGTAATCATCTCACTGCTCCTTTGACGTAGTTAGTCTGTTAACAAATCTGGCTCGGCGACCTTTCGGCTCTTCGCACGACCCGCGATCAAGGAACCAATGACGATCAGGATGCTGGCACTCAACACGGCAACTGTAGCCTCGCCGAATCCGGCAATGATCAACAGGATCACTGAAATCAGTGGCGCACTGTATGCCAGGGTTCCCAGTAACTGGATGTTTCCGTGCTTTACACCATGGTCCCAGGTGAAGAATGCTATGCCCACCGGTCCGAGGCCGAGCCCCACCACGCCAATCCATTGAAGTGCGCCTTCTGGCCACACTGTTTCCTCCCATAAAAGGTGACAAATCAACGCCAGAAAAGCCGTGACACCGCAGAACCAGCCCACCGCATCGGTCGGTACCGAGCGAACCAGTCTGCTGAGAACGGAATAGGATGACCAGATCAAAGCGCAGGACAGAGCCACCATGTAACCCGGCAGGTTCTCCCAGTAAAATCCATCGGCATTACGGCTGATCAACAACCAACAACCTGCCAAGGCAACCAGGGCCCCAACGATGTACTGACCTCGTAGTTTCTCACCCGGCAGGAAGGCCGACAGCAGGACGATTAGCAGCGGCCATAGGTAAGCCAGAAGGCTGACTTCAACGGCCGGGGCCAGTGTCATGGCCTTGAAGTAGGCAAAGTGATACCCGAACAAACCAACGATGCCGATGCACCATGCAAGCTGTTAATGGCCAATTAAAATGACCCACTACTGGCCATTAATTTTGACCCACCTCCGAGTGGCCGTCAGGCCACAGAACCAGCTACTGTCCCCAGCTTTTATCGATGGCCGGGGGCATGTCAGTGAAG
>Ga0209815_1001099_pt1 | contig 18437 bp, 16 predicted proteins | sample CoawatmetaG00DNA_FD_187507 | JGI IMG/M metagenome (GOLD analysis project Ga0209815, IMG submission 187507) | Marine microbial communities from the West Antarctic Peninsula - Coastal water metaG002-DNA (SPAdes) (version 2) | ecosystem: Environmental > Aquatic > Marine > Coastal ...
TTCTGGGGAGATTCGCGCCACACAATCTTATCATTTTCAACGAATGATTCCTGAGTAAAAGAGGAAAAACACTGGCCCCAAACTGTTTTAGCATCAGCATGCATCAAACCTGCATCGAGTAACTGGCGGAACATGCAACTTGTTCCACCTGCTGCATGGAAGTGATTCACATCGGCATGACCGTTAGGGTAAACCCTCGCTAGAAGTGGCACCGCAGCGGACAAATCAGCAATGTCATCCCAATTTATAATGATGCCAGCTGCGCGAGCAATAGCGACAAGGTGCATGGTATGGTTAGTAGAACCACCTGACGCTAACAGTGCGACTGTTGCATTGACAATAGATCGAGCGTCTACCACCTCTCCCACTGGTCGATAATCGTTTCCAAGCGCAGTGACGCGTGCAAGCTGATGGCATGCCTCGATAGTTAAACGCTCGCGCATAGGGTCACTAGGATTTACAAACGAGCTACCTGGCAATTGCAGCCCTAGAGCCTCTAAAAGGACCTGATTACTATTTGCCGTTCCATAAAATGTGCAGGTACCAGCGCTATGGTAGGAGTCAGACTCAGCTTGCAACAGCTCTTCACGGCCAATCTTACCCTCAGCAAACAACTGTCTTATACGCTGTTTCTCTTTATTTTTAAGCCCCGACTCCATAGGTCCCGCAGGAATAAAGATGGCGGGTAAATAGCCGAAACTTAATACGCCAATGAGTAATCCAGGTACTATCTTATCGCAAATCCCTAATGCAAAAACACCATCAAACATTTGATGGGACAGTGAGATAGCAGTGCACTGCGCGATAATATCTCGACTGAGAAGACTCAATTCCATACCATCTTGACCCTGAGTTACACCGTCACACATGGCTGGTACGCCACCAGCCACCTGCGCCGTACAACCTATACCGCGCATTGCTCGCTTAATGAGTTCAGGATACTCGGCATAAGGCTGGTGAGCTGAAAGCATGTCATTATAGGATGTGACAATTGCCATATTGGCCGCCTCCATCATACGCAGGCTATCCTTATCATTGTCTTCGCAAGCGGCAAAGCCATGCGCAAGATTACCGCAACTCAGCTTCCCTCTCTCAGGACGATTATTTTGATCTTCAGTAATTTGTGCTAAATAATCAGCGCGTAGAACAGCGCTCCGCTTTATAATACGCCGAGTGACGGAGGCAATGTGTTGATTAATTTGTGTCATAGTTGAGCCTAGAAATTTGATCAATTTGTAATAAAGTTACACTTTTAGGCTATATTCTATCAAATTATGCCTTAAATTCGTAATTTAATTACGGCTTGCTGGCGGGTTGTACTGCACCAATAACAAGTTAATTCTTAACATGAGCATCAATCTATATTCTATCAAATTATGCCTTAAATTCGTAATTTAATTACGGTTTGCTGGCGTGTTGTACTGCACCAATAACAAATTAATTCTTAACATGAGCATCAATCGACTGTTTTATAAAAGGAAAATGCACAAATGAGCGCTACTAATTACTCACCCACTGATACCGCTGCTTGGCGTAATCTGGAAATGCTGTCCAAAGTCGAGGCTGAAATTACGATCACAGATTTGTTTGATTCCGAAATTGATCGAGTTGAGAGGATGTCACTGCAGGCCGGCGAGCTATTTTTGGATTACTCTAAAAATATTGTGAGCCAAAATGTTTGGCGGGAACTAGTAGCTCTGGCCACTGAGTCTAATTTATTGGCACATAGACACGCGATGTTTTGTGGAGAGCCCATAAACAGCACTGAAAAACGTGCAGTACTGCACGCAGCTTTACGATCAGAACATAAAGATCTTCGCTCAACTGAAGGGCAAGATCGTAATGTGATGATAAAAGAGCAACTGGAACAGGTACGGCAGGTCAGTGAAAAAGTACGCAATGGCAACTGGTATGGCTCTACAGGGAAATCCATTACCGATTTAGTTAACATTGGTATCGGCGGATCTGACCTTGGCCCCAAGCTAGCATGTGGTGCCTTGAGTGAGTTCGCTCATCCTTCCATAAATGTACACTTTATAGCTAACGTTGATGGTGCCGAGATACTAACTACCTTAGCTAGCCTTGATCCAGAAACTACACTTGTTGCTATCGCAAGTAAAACATTCACAACGCAAGAAACGCTGCTCAATGCAAAAACCACTCTTGATTGGTTCGAAGAAAAATTGGGCTTGAAAGATGCTCAAACTAGCGTTCACTTTATTGCCTTAACCGCCAGCCCAAGTAATGCTGTCGCTTATGGTATTCCAGAGTCACAAATTTTAGAATTTGCGGAATGGGTCGGTGGCCGCTACTCACTCTGGTCGAGTATTGGGTTATCAATTGCTATCAGTATTGGCTTCCAGCGTTTCTCTGAAATGCTTGCCGGGGCCCGTGAGATGGATCTGCACTTTCAGAACGCACCTATTGAGCAAAACATGCCCGTTATCCTAGCTCTACTGGGTATCTGGTACAGTAATTTTTTGGGTGCTCAGTCTACTGCAGTCATACCGTACTGTGAGAGGCTAAGTCTTCTTCCCTCTTATCTTCAACAGTTAGATATGGAAAGTAATGGCAAGGCGACTACTCTTGAAGGTGAGCCGGTAAACTACAATACTGGCGCCATTGTTTGGGGACAAACTGGGACTAACGGGCAACACGCTTTTTTCCAACTACTTCATCAAGGTACTCGCTTAGTACCCATCGACTTTATCGCGGCAATCAAAGACTCGCTGAGTAACAACGAGCATCATCGAGTACTTATTGGCAACATGTTAGGCCAGTCTTCAGCATTGATGCGAGGGCAATCTGCCCCAGAAAACCAATCGCATAAACACTATGCAGGCAATAAACCCTCGAATACGTTATTGATGAATTCGCTGTCCGCTAAAAACTTTGGTGCTCTGATAGCCCTTTATGAGCATAAGGTATTCGTACAGGGAAGTATTTGGAATATCAATTCATTCGATCAGTGGGGCGTTGAATTAGGTAAAAACATGGCCAATGAATTACTTGATGCAAAGCTAGATCATAGCAGTCTGGACGCTTCCACAAAAAACCTGTTTGACCATATTAGTAAAGTGGTCTAGCCATCAGGCAACGGTGGGGACTCTGGGAGGTCTAAGTTCTTTAGGCAGTGAAAAAGTGATTTTTTCATCAACACCGTCCAGTTCCTGAGGAAGGTTCCCACCAAAACTCACTAGTTTAGAAATAACACCTTGCACCAAAACCTCAGGCGCTGAAGCACCCGCAGTGACGCCGACAGCTCGAGCATCGACAAACCACTGGGCATTCATGTCATCAGGCCCATCAATTAAATAGGCAGTGCAACCGCAGCGTTCGGCTAATTCCTTTAAGCGATTAGAATTGGAACTAGCCACAGACCCAACGACCAAGACAATATCGGTTTCTATAGCTAGCTGCTTAACCGCATCCTGACGATTTTGTGTCGCATAACAGATATCATCTTTGCGCGGACCCTGAATATCAGGAAACTTTTTCCGTAGCGCATCAATTACCAACGAAGTATCGTCCATCGATAAGGTAGTCTGTGTTACATAAGCTAGGTTAGAGGGATCGTTAACCTCAAGAGCAAAGGCATCATGCTCATCTTCCACCAAATGAATAGTGCCACCCTTGGAATAGTCAAACTGGCCCATAGTACCTTCTACTTCTGGGTGTCCAGCATGACCAATCAGAACACAATCCATACCGTCTTGACTGTATTTAGTAACTTCGAAATGTACTTTAGTCACCAGAGGGCAAGTTGCATCGAAAACTTTCAGATTGCGAGTTTCAGCTTCAAGACGAACCGCCTGAGAGACACCATGTGCGCTAAAAATACAAATAACATCATCGGGGATTTCATTTAATTCTTCAACAAATACGGCACCGCGCTCACGGAGCTTATCAACCACAAATTTATTATGAACTACCTCATGACGCACATAAACTGGAGCACCAAACAAGTCTAACGCACGGTCAACAATATCAATCGCGCGATCAACACCCGCACAAAATCCTCTTGGATTAGCTAGCTTAATGTCCACTAGTGCAAACTCTGCGGTGCAATATTCATTATTTTCACCTGAAAAATAATATTTTTCCCTGCCAGTGGGTGATTAAAATCTATCAATATTTCATCATCTTCAAATTCGATGATAACACCAGGTAGTTCCCCATCACCATTTTGAAATGAAAACATAGCCCCAATTTCAAGCTCCTGCTGATCGAAATTACTTCGATCAACCCGCTGAACATTCTGCGGGTTATGCTGACCGAAGGCATCTTCAGGAGGAATAGTAAACTCTCTCTCATCACCATTAACAAGCCCCATAAGCGTTGACTCAAATCCTGGTAACAAATTCCCATCACCTACTGTGAAAGTCGCAGGTGCTGACTCAAAGTTGGAGTCAATGATATCACCATCTTCCAAGACCAACGCAAAGTGCAAGGTCACCTTCGTACCTAGCTCTACCTCTAATTTCATCATATACCTAACTGTCTGAATCGTGGTTAGTTAAAAACATATCTAAAATAAGCAATATTGCAAAGTTGGAGTCAATGATATCACCATCTTCCAAGACCAACGCAAAATGCAAGGTCACCTTCGTACCTAGCTCTACCTCTAATTTCATCATATACCTAACTGTCTGAATCGTGGTTAGTTAAAAACATATCTAAAATAAGCAATATTGCACCAACCGAAATACCACTATCGGCAATATTAAATGCCGGGAAGTGCCAACCTGACCAATGAAAATCGAGAAAATCTACTACATAACCCAACATCACTCGATCATATAAATTACCCAAAGCGCCGCCCAATATTAGCGCTAAGGCCAGACTTTCAATCCATTTAGATTTCGGTAATCGGAAAATCCACACTGTGATGACTGCGCTAACCGCAGTAGACAGAACCGCGAAAAACCAGCGTTGCCATCCACCAGCGTCACTTAAAAAGCTAAAGGCTGCACCGTAATTACGGACATACACTAAATTGAAAAATGAACTGATAACCTCGCGCTGGCCAAGATAAAATTCAGCCACTATCGCCGATTTAGTAAGTTGATCTGCGATAAGTACCAAAATTGCGATCGCATACCACCAAAGCCTCTGCGTAACCGGGTGATTGGTATCAATCGCAGTTACATTTTTTTTAAGTACCAAAATTGCGATCGCATACCACCAAAGCCTCTGCGTAACCGGGTGATTGTTATCAATCGCAGTTACATTTTTTTTAACATCAGGCATGAGCGCGAACTTCTCCATGACCTGAAATGTTATCGACACACCGCGCACAAACATCGGGATGTTCAGACTGGCTACCGACATCGGCAATAAAATGCCAGCAACGAACACATTTATCTGATGACGACCGCTCAAGTGAGACACGCAACCCACTGAGTGTTGATTCAGAAATATCATCCCCATCAGCGATTTTCTGCAGCTCTGCTTTAGATGTAATGGTCACAAAACGTAATTCATTACCGAGTTTAGCCAGTGACGCATAAATTTTTGGCTCTGCGTATAAACACACATTGGCCCCGAGCGACCCTTTAATCACACCTTCATTACGTTCTCTCTCAATAACTTTATTAACAGCTTCTTTGACAAGCACTATGGATGCCCAATCACCGTGATTGATACCCTCCTCTTCATGCAGGCGCTCCAGCGGATACCACTCAGCAAGGAAAACTGATTCAGTTCGATCCCCCGGCATAAAGCTCCAAATCTCATGGGCAGTAAAACTGAGAATAGGCGCAATCCAACGAACAAAGGCTTCGGCAATATGGAAAAGCGCTGTTTGCGCTGAACGTCGTGCCAAACTATCTTCCGCACAGGTGTAAATTCTGTCCTTGATGATATCAAGATAGAACCCACCCATGTCTCGCACACAGAAATTGTGTAGCTTTTGATAAACTTGGTGGAACTGGAACTGGTCGTAATGCCCAATAATCTCATCCTGCAATTTTGCCGCACAGTCAACCGCCCATCGATCAAGTGCAATGAGATCTTTATGCTCAACCAGATGCTCAGAGGGATTAAAGCCATCTATGTTTGACAGAAAGTATCGAGCAGTATTCCGAATACGCCTATAAGAGTCGCCCGCTCGATTTAGAATTTCATCAGACACTGTCATTTCGGCACTAAAATCTGCTGAGGATACCCAAAGTCTAAGTACATCGGCACCTAGCTCATTAATCACTTTCTGAGGCGAAACGACATTACCAATCGACTTGGACATCTTGCGACCATTTTCATCGACCGTAAATCCGTGCGTTAAAACTGCCTTATACGGCGCAGTTCCATTTATCGCGATCGCCGTTTTGAGGGAAGACTGAAACCAACCCCTATGCTGATCCGAACCCTCTAAGTAAAGATCTGCAGGATAGGTAAGCTCTTCTCTCGCATCAATCACTGAGGCATGAGTAACACCAGAATCAAACCAAACATCCAATGTATCCGTGACTTTTTGGTAATGTTCCGCATCAGCACCCAGCAAGTCTTTAGCATCAAGGCTGTACCATGCGTCAATACCTTGTGTTTCCACAATACTAGCGACTTTTTCAATTAAATCGGCCGTTTTAGGATGAATGTCTCCGGTTTGTTTGTGTACAAACAGCGCAATTGGCACTCCCCAGGTACGCTGACGCGAGATACACCAATCAGGGCTATTGTCTAGCATTCCTTCAATCCGCGCGGCGCCCCAGTCTGGGTGCCAGTCAACATTTTTGATCGCCGCCTTCGCTTTCTCCAACAAACCGTTTTCAGTCATAGAGACGAACCATTGCGGTGTCGCCCTGTAAATGAGCGGTGTTTTGGTCCTCCAACAGTGTGCATAGCTGTGGGTTATTTTACCGCTAGCCATTAATCGACCATGCTCACTCAGAACATCAACCACATGCTGATCAACCTTATAGACATGCTCTCCCGCAAACAATTCGACATCATCTCGAAACGTTCCGTTATCCATTACAAAATTTAACGTATCGATACCGTATTTTTTTGCTACCACAAAATCTTCAACACCATGATCCGGAGCCGTGTGCACACAACCGGTACCGGCATCTGTTGTCACATGGTCACCCAGAAGCAAGGGGATTTTTCGCTGATATAGGGGATGTTCCGCTATCACGCCTTCTAGTTCTTCTCCCATACAGCTGGCCAGAACAGTGTAATCCTCTATTTCTAGTCGAGTCATTACTGACTCCAATAACAACTGCGAACAAATCAAACGCTTGGGGCCGTTCTCAGTAGCGCACTGCACTAGGCTATAACTGAGCTCTGGGCCCACTGAAATTGCCTGACTACTGGGAATAGTCCAAGGTGTTGTAGTCCAAATCAGAACATTAACCTGCCCTTCTCCAGCGAGCGCTCCAAAAGCTTTAGCCACCTTAACTAGCTGTACTTCATCTGTCACCGGGTAGGCAACATCGATAGTGAAAGACGTTTTATCTTGATATTCAACTTCGGCCTCGGCCAGCGCTGAACCGCCGACGACACTCCAGTAGACCGGCTTATAACCTTTCACCAGATGACCATTAGCAACGATTTTTCCGAGTGCTCGAATAATATCGGCCTCTACACCAAAATTCATGGTCAGGTAAGGCTTGTCCCAATCCCCAAAAACACCGATTCGAACAAAATCTTTACGCTGTCCATCGACTTGCTTCATTGCATAGTCGCGACACTTTTGACGGAATACTGAATAATCAACTTTTACACCAGCCTTACCAATCTTCTTCTCAACATTGTGCTCAATGGGAAGACCATGGCAGTCCCATCCGGGGATATAGGGTGCATCGAAACCACTCATAGTTCGAGATTTCACAACAATATCTTTTAATACTTTATTAACTGCGTGACCTAGATGTATATCGCCGTTGGCGTAAGGAGGTCCATCATGCAAGATGTATTTTTTACGACCTTTCCTAGCTTGCCTTATCTGCTCATAGATATTTTGTTCGTGCCATTCTTTAAGGATGCCAGGCTCTCTCTGCGCTAAATTAGCGCGCATGGGAAAACCCGTTTTCGGAAGATTTAGGGTTGCTTTGTAATCTGTCGTCGAGTCACTCATTCTAAGTCTTATTCTCAGTATTTTTCATTTGGCCAAACCAGGCCCGTATATTGTTAACATCGCGGCGAATATTTTCTACGAGACTATCCATAGTGGTGAATTTTTGTTCATCACGAATTTTATGCTTAAATTCGACTTCAATTCGTTTTCCATAAATATTTTCTTGAAAATCAAGTAAATGAACCTCAAGAATCGGCTTCACTAAATCACCCACTGTGGGTCGGATACCTACATTTGCTGCGCCTTGATATACCAAATCATCTATTTTAACCAGCACAGCAAAAACACCAGATATGGGTGCACTGTAGCGATTTAATTGTACATTAGCCGTTGGGAAACCCAGCTCTCTACCCAGCTGTTGCCCATAAACAACACGGCCTTTAATCGTGAAAGGACGTCCAAGGAGAGCCTTAGCACCTGTAAAGTCAGATTGGCGTAAAATTCTTCGTACCAATGTGCTACTAATACGCTGCCCAGCAGATTCTAGCGTCAGAGTATCCTGAACATCAAAATCATATTGCTGACCGGACTTCTTTAGCATGTCAAAGTCACCACCGCGGTCACATCCAAAACGAAAGTCATCACCAACTATTAAATAGCGTGTTGCCAAACCCGTGACTAATACTTGTTGAACAAATTCGTCGGCGGTGAGACTTCGCAGCGCACGATTGAACTGCATACAAACCACCTGATCAATACCGAGATCCCTCAGTGCCTCGACCTTTTCACGTAACCGCATTAACCGAGCAGGTGCCTTTTCTCCAGAAAAAAATTCTTGTGGCTGCGGCTCAAAAACCATCACTACGGAGGGTAGCCGCAACTCTTTAGCCTTGGCTTGGACCTGCTTCAAAATGGCTTGATGCCCTAAGTGCACGCCATCAAAAGATCCGATCGTGACTATTGATCGGTGGTCAGGAGAATGCAAGTTGTGCATTCCTCGAATAAACGTCATTTTTTTCTGTTTTACGGCCAACATCTGTACCCTCTGCACCAGCCGCAAAGTATACCTAGCAAGACAGCGAAAGGTAAGAGATAGGCCTGCAAAGACTGAGAGTTGTTATAAATAATGGACCTGACAAACTACCTTCTTAGCAATTGGCATAGCCCGGAGATTTATTTTATTGATTACGACTAACCGCCTTAGCTGGCCCACTTAGATCTGAGAGTCTAAATCCAGTGACAAACAAGATAGCAACATAGGTTATCAAACCGGCCATACAAAGGCTTAAGATGCCACTGACGCGCTCCCACCACCCCCCCTGCTGCCAACTTTCTGCTTGTAAGACATTAAATTGAGTCGCTAAAAATATCAGCACTAATAGCATCGCCATAACCGCTGTAAAAAGACGAGCATAAAATACTAACCATTGTCCTGAAGGCTGGTAGATCTTATTTTTACGCAAGTAAATAAATAGTAATATGGCATTAATAAACGCTGACACTGATGTCGCCGCAGCCAATCCGAGATGACCAATTTGCCAATAAAAATGAAGCGGCACCACAAATACAATGTTGAGTACCATATTAGTTACCATTGCTATAATGCCAATACGCACAGGAGTACGCATATCCTGTTTTGCAAAAAAGCCAGGCGCGAGTACCTTGATCAGCATAAAAGCAACCAAACCTATCGAGTAAGCCTTTAAACTGTATGAAGACATCATCATGTCACGTGCTGTCATAACATCACCATAATAGAATAACGTCGCCAAGATAGGCTCGGCCAAAAGAACTAAAGCCACTGCCGCTGGCACCGCTATTAACAAAATCATTTTCAAAGCCCAGTCTAAGGTATCTGAATAACTCACATTGGACTCAGCACTGTGATGCCGTGACAGGTTAGGTAAAATGACCGTTGCAATGGCCACACCAAAAACACCCAGAGGTAGTTCTGCTAGTCGGTCCGAGTAATAAAGCCAAGAGACGCTGCCCGTGGGTAAAAATGTAGCCAGCATGGTGTCTAGTAACAAATTGATTTGGCTAACTGAAACACCGAATATCGCAGGGCCCATTAGTAATAAAATTTTCCGCACGCCAGAGTCATGCCAATCAACAATAGGCACTGGCAACATATGAATTCTTCGCAAAAACGGTAACTGAAAAATAAATTGGACAATACCCGCCAGCAGAACGCCCCAGGCCAACGCAAAAGCGGGTTGATCAAACAGAGGCGCGGCGAACAGAGCGGCGCAAATTAAAGTTATGTTTAAGAGTATGGGCGTAAATGCCGGTACTGCAAACCGATCATAACTGTTGAGAATACCACCGGCCACGCCAGTCATTGATATAAAAAATAAATACGGAAATGTAATTCGCAGCATATCAGCGGTAGCCGCGAATTTCAGAGGCTCATCCATAAACCAGCTTGGTGCAAATATTGCCGCCATCGCCGGTGCAATAACCACGATGAGTAAAGTGAACAGTAGCAAAGTAAGACCTAAGGTTCCGCTTACGCGGCTAACTAAACCCCTTACTGCCGCCTGGGAGCCTTGCTCTCTGTATTCCCCCAAAATAGGTACAAACGCCTGCGCAAAGGCACCCTCAGCAAATAATCGTCTAAAAAAGTTAGGGATCTTAAACGCTACAAAAAATACATCTGCAAAAGCCTCCGCACCAATCACGCGCGCAAGCACGACGTCACGGGCAAGACCCATGATTCGCGAAAGCATTGTAAAAAAACCGACTACGCCACTGGACCGGAGCAAACCATCGTCTTTTTTGTCAACAGCAGGCTTATCGGGGCTAGTCTTTAGAGATTTATCCTGAGTCAAAAGATACCTTTAGAAAACGTTACTGTGATCGCAGTTTAACCACTGTAGTGTCTGCGGCCAAGTGAATCTAATAAACTAATATCCCTGTAATCAGCGCCTAACAAAACAACCTTTGTGCCGAGGACATTAAAAGGTTAAAATAAGGTGGTGGAAAGGTAGTTATTTGGGTTGAATGTCATCGACAAACCCTGTATCGTTCCGCGCCTTTAGAGTGTCCATAGTTAGGAGTAAATAAGTTGGCAAATTCAGTACAAGCAAAGAAACGCGCACGCCAGAATGAGAAACGCCGTCAGCACAATGCCAGCCTTCGTTCAATGGTTCGCACATATTTGAAAAAAGTAGACGCTGCGATCGTTTCCGGTGATCAAGCGAATGCACAAGAAGCTTACACCGCTGCCGTTCCAGTCATTGACAGAATGGCAGATAAAGGCATCATCCACAAAAATAAGGCAGCTCGTCATAAAAGCCGCCTGAATGCGAAAGTAAAAGCGCTAAGCGCAGCGTAATACTTCCGTCATTGGAAAAACCGGTTACGACCGGTTTTTTTTCGTCTACGTTTTATAGGTTAAGCCCATGATTTTTTAATTTAATACCAAATTATCGCGGTGTATCATTTCATCATGATCTCGATATCCTAGGATAGTAATGATGGCATCACTACTTTGACCTCGAATTTTCAACGCCTCGTCCGCACTATAATTAACCAATCCACGCGCTACTTCGTTGCCATCATCATCAACACAGCTAACTAAGTCGCCACGACCAAACTTTCCACTTACGTTGGATATACCTACCGGCAATAAACTGCGGCCCTGTTTAACAAGAACCTTTATAGCACCCGCATCAAGTACTAAATACCCCTTCACCTGAAGCTGGCCCGCCAACCATTGCTTGCGCGCTGCAATGGGCCTTTCATTGGCGGTGAGAAGAGTGCCAACATGTTTTCCTGCACAAACATCTAGCAGTACACTTTTATTTCTGCCTCCAGCAATAACGGTGCTACAGCCATATGACGAGGCTATGCGAGCCGCTTGAAGCTTAGTGACCATGCCTCCGCGACCTAAGTTACTTGAACTCTCACTGACCAAACTATCAAGGGTCTCATCATTAGCTCGCTTTTCACTAACAAGCTCTGCCAAAGGGTCATGGTCTGGGTTAGCACTGTAAAGGCCATCTTTGTCTGTCAGAATTAGTAGTAGATCAGCGTCAATTAAATTTGCCACCAAGGCGGCAAGATTATCGTTATCTCCAAAGCGAATTTCATCGGTAACCACAGTGTCATTTTCATTAACGATCGGCACAACACCTAGATTTATTAATTTTTTTAATGCGCCACGAGCATTTAGATAGCGTTGCCGACTTGCCAGATCATCATGGTCGAGTAAAACCTGGGCAGTATGCCGCTTAAATCGTAAGAAACTCGTTTCATAGCATTGTATGAGACCCATTTGACCCACCGCAGCGGCCGCCTGCAGGTCATGTATATTATCTGGGCGACTAGTCCAGCCAAGCCGAGCCATACCCTCAGCAATGGCTCCGGAGGACACTAGGACTACTTCTTTTCCTTCTCGGAGAAGCTCTGCAATTTGACTTACCCAGTCATCTACCGAATCTCGATCAACGCCGGCACCGTCATTAGTGAGTAAAGCACTACCAATTTTAATGACTAACCGTTTAGCATCTCTGACCGCCGTTCGATTCAATCTATGCTACTCCGCGTAAACTACGTCAACATCATGATCATCGTCATCATCATCGGTATCATCGGCCTGAGATTGCTCACGCGCATGACGCCTTGTTTCAGCCAAGTCATCAATCCGATCTCGAGCCTCAGCTTGAATTATTGTACGTCGCTCATCAGCTAATTCAGTTAACGTGGGGTCTGCGCCTTCGCGCTGACGCTGGTCGTCAATATAATCCATAATCGCGGCGCACAGCACTTTTGTACCTTGGGAGGCTAGCCCCGACATACGGAAAACCGGACCTTCCCATCCCAATTTATCAACAACTCCTTCACATAGATCGTCGACTTCATCCTCAGGCAGTAAATCAATTTTATTAAGTACTAACCAGCGATCGCCAGAAGCGAGCGTTGGACTAAAGCGCTCCAGCTCCTTCTCAATGACCACTGCATTTTGACCAGGCGTACTGCCATCATATGGCATCATATCGACCAGATGTAACAGCAGTCGCGTGCGTGTAAGATGTTTTAGAAATCGAATGCCAAGACCTGCGCCCTCAGAGGCGCCCTCGATAAGCCCAGGAATATCGGCTATCACAAAGGACTTATCACCACTCATACCCACTACACCTAGGTTTGGCACCAAAGTAGTGAAGGGGTAATCCGCAACCTTAGGTCGGGCTGCTGACACCGACCGAATAAAGGTCGACTTGCCTGCATTGGGGAGGCCCAACAAACCCACATCTGCCAGCACCTTAAGCTCTAACTTAATCTCTCGTACTTCACCGTCTTGGCCCGGCGACGTCTGGCGAGGTGCGCGATTGACGCTTGACTTGTAGCGCGTATTACCAAGACCATGAAAACCGCCTTGCGCCACTTTAAGTTGCTGATCTAACTCGGTTAGATCGCCCATCACATCGCCGGTGATGCTATCAATAACAGTCGTGCCTACTGGGACCTGTAAGATAAGATCTTCGCCGCCACGTCCAGTGCATTCAGCACCGCTGCCCTGCTTGCCGCTCTGAGCTTTAAAGTTTCGAGTGTAGCGAAAATCAATCAGAGTGTTTAATCCCTCTTTAGCGATGAGTATGACGCTTCCGCCATCACCACCATCGCCACCATCGGGACCGCCCATGGGCACATATTTTTCACGCCGAAAACTCATACAGCCGTTTCCGCCTTTGCCTGCGTGTATCTTTATCGTCGCTTCATCAACAAATTTCATAGGATCAGTTTACAGTTGCTATAGGGTTTAGTCATTTATCATGTCAAATCAGGTATTGTAGAGCAAAAATAATCGCCCATAAAAAAAGCCCCGCGTAGGGGCCTTTTTAACTGAATGAAAGCGTCTACGCAGACACTACCTCAGCATATTTACGATTGTGCGGGCCTTTTTGTACAAACTGCACTTTACCCGTCGCTTTTGCAAACAACGTGTGGTCTTTACCAATACCAACATTGTTGCCAGGATGAAACTTAGTTCCACGCTGACGAATGATGATACCACCTGCATTGATTGCTTGACCGCCATAGACTTTCACACCAAGTCGCTTGCTTTGTGAATCGCGACCGTTTCGAGTACTACCACCAGCTTTCTTGTGAGCCATTGCTATATCCTCTTGGGATTATCCGGCGTTAATGCCAGTAATCTTAACTTCTGTATACCACTGTCTGTGGCCCTGTTGTGTGCGTGAATGCTTGCGACGACGGAACTTGATAATATTCACTTTGTCGCCACGACCATGAGAAACAACCTCAGCAGTCACCTTACCGCCCTCTACAAGAGGGGCACCAATCTTGACTTCAGCGCCTTCGCCGACCATCAAGACTTCTTCAAAATCGATATTATCACCAGTCGCGATATCGAGCTTCTCAAGACGTAAGGTTTCACCCTCAACGACCCGATGTTGCTTCCCGCCACTCTTGATTACTGCGTACATGTTATGCTCCAAATATTAATGACCTGCTTACGGCCTGATTCTATCGCGTTTAAACATGGAGAAAATAGCCCCTGCGAGAGGGCGGCAATTCTAATGGAACACCCCGCGCTTATCAAGTGTTTAAACACCAAAAATGCCCTTAACTCAAAGGATCTTTTTTAGGTTCAAGAAACTAAGATAGACCAAGCCCCTAAATCACAGGATACGCTACCGTATTTAGGCTTCCTTTAACCAAATAAGAGACGCATGACGACCGATAGCTGGCTCCCGCCGGTAGGAATAAAACTGCTCGGGATTTGAAAATGTACAGTCATCGCCACCGTATATATCGAAAACCCCGCAGCTGTTGAGTTCGCCGCGAGCCAAGGCATAAATATCCGCCAAATAGTGGTCTTTGCGGCCGATATTATCACTGGACATAAACGCTCCAGAGATAATCTGCCGATGCGCCTGACTCTGGGCATTGTCTAAAAATACTTGCTGTACCTCAGCACCCACTTCAAATGCACATGGCCCAATAGCAGGGCCCAAAAATGCCATAAGAGGCCCATCATGGGAGGGAAATTTAGCGACTGCATTACGAACTACTCCAGCGGCTAAACCGCGCCATCCGGCATGAACAACCGCAACCTGGCTGCCTTGTTTATTGCACAGCAACACCGGCAGACAGTCAGCCGTCATGACCGCACAAACAACCCCTGCTTTATCACTATAACTACCATCAGCCTCAGCCGTGCCTTTGGCATTGGGTGCATAGATTACATCAACGCCATGAACTTGATCGAGCCAAACGGGTGGGCGTGTAAGATTTAAGCGCGCAACCAGAGATGCGCGGTTAGCCTGCACACTAGCCGGACTATCGCCCACGTGAAGCGCCATATTATGTAAGATTTAAGCGCGCAACCAGGGATGCGCGGTTAGCCTGCACACTAGCCGGACTATCGCCCACGTGAAGCGCCATATTATTACTTGAGTAAGGCCCCTCACTAACCCCTCCATACCGCAGACTAATTGCCGACCCTACCGAGTCTGGCACAGGCCAATTGGGTATAAAAAATGAATCTGCTTTGCTAGCCACCGGCCAAGGCCTCAAGTAAATTTAGCATATCCTCAGGTAACTCCGAGTCCCACCCAACAAGCTCGCCATTAGAGGGATGCACCAGCTCTAACTCTTTCGCATGCAATGCTTGGCGTCCGAATGCTTTGATGCAGTCCTGCAGCTCTGCGGACGCGCCCTTGTGAAGCCGCAGCCTTCCAGCATAGACATCATCACCAACAATTGGATGTCTAACGTGAGCCATATGCACTCTAATTTGATGAGTCCTGCCAGTCTCCAACTTGAGACGTAAGTGACTGTGGCCATCAAAACGGTCAATAACCTTATAGTGGGTTCGCGCCTCTTTACCATCACTGATAACTGCCATCTTAGTACGCTGTTTGGCATGCCGGCCCACAGGCTGATCTACCGTACCTCCAGCAATGACAATACCAGTGACAACCGCTTCATACTCTCGCCTGACCGATCTTGCCTGCAGCTGCGCAACCAAATTGGTATGCGCCTGCAATGTCTTGGCCACTACCATTAAGCCAGTCGTATCTTTATCCAGCCGATGAACGATGCCAGCACGCGGCACTGATATTAAACTGGGACAGTGATGAAGCAAGGCATTTAAAACCGTGCCAGAGTAATTTCCAGCGGCTGGATGAACTACAAAATTAGCGGATTTATTAATCACTAAAATAGTGTCATCCTCAAAGACGATATCCAAGGGAATATCTTCTGCCTGCCAGTCTCCCTCTGGCGCCAGCTCTGTGCTCAAACTTAAAGCCTCTCCGCCAAGCACCTTATATTTTGGCACCTGCTGTTGACCGTCTACCAACAGGTGTCCCTGTTTGATCCACTGCTGTAGTCTGGCCCTTGAAAAGTCAGAGAACAGTTCCGCGGCAACCTGATCAAAACGTCGTCCAATATCAACCGTTGGCACATCTGCCTGTTGTTCAATGCGCTCACCGGCGACGGACTCAACGCCTACATTTTTATTTATTTCATCAATCACTAAACTTATTCCAAATTAGTCGCTCTAAAGAGCGCGGACCAAAGCCCTGAAGAGCCCTTAAAAACGAAGATTTATTGGTTTAGCCAATTCGCTGTGTTTAAATAGCGCCCAGCCAGTCATTTAGCTTGGCAGCGCCTTTATCTGAGAATATTACATGAAAAACCTATCGCTGATGTTGTTGATTTTAAGTTTGTCGCTTACCTCCGGATGTTCCTGGATGGGGTTTGGTGATGATGAACCAGCTGAAGAAGAAAGCGCAGGCCTAACAGAAAAAGACTTTTACGAAAAAATACAGTCTAGTCTCAACGCCAGCAACTGGAATGTGGCCATTAGCAACTTACAACTTTTGGAATCTCAATTCCCATTCGGTAAGTATGCAGAGCAAGGGCAGCTCGAACTCATTTACGCGCACTACAAGTCTGGTGATTATGAATCAAGCATCGCTTCATCTGATCGGTTTGTTCGACTGCATCCACAGCACCCAAATGTCGATTACGCTTTTTACGTAAAAGGGCTATCTCAAATATCACAAACTACGAGCTTCTTCGATAGCTTTGTTCCAACAGACTCGAGTATGCGCGATATTGGTGAGGCCAGAACTGCCTTTGCCACGTTAACTGAATTGTTATCTAGATTTCCAAAGAGTCCCTACGCTGCAGACGCTCGCAAGCGGCTAGTCAACTTGCGCAATCAGCTGGCTAGAGCTGAGATTCATGTGGCCAACTACTACTTTGCACGAAGTGCTTATTTAGCCGCCGCAAATCGAGGGCAATACGTGGTGCAGAATTTTCAACAATCTCCTGCCGTGCCGGATGGTCTAGCTGTTATGGCTCAAGCGTACTACTTACTTGAAATGCAAGAGTTAGCTGACAATTCAGTTAAAATTTTGGCGGCCAACTATCCAGAGCATCCATCGCTCGATGAAAATGGGGTATTTGATTTTGAGAGGCGGCTTTTAGGGGATCAAGATTCTTGGTTAGATAAAGTATCCTTTGGGCTAGTCAAACAAGCTAAACCACCTAAATTTGACAGCCGTATTATCTATGACAAGATGACCCGTGAAGCGGAATTAGAAGGTAGCACACAAGACCAGAACAGTGAAAAGCGATCTATTTGGAACAAACTAACCTTTGGATTGCTTGGATAATATTAAGTTTGGATAACCCAAAGTGAGTTGTATCGTAAAATGAAAAAGCAAGATATTATCGCCGAAATGCGGGTCCTTCCCGCTATTGATCCCGACTTTGAAATTTCGCGTAGAGTCGCTTTTATCCAGAACCAACTGACCAATGCAGGTGCTAAAACACTGGTACTTGGTATTAGTGGCGGGGTAGATTCCTCAACCTGTGGTCGTCTGGCCCAGCTAGCCGTTGACGGACTCAACGAACAACACAACTGCACAGAGTATCAATTTGCCGCGGTGCGTCTGCCCTATGGCACCCAGAAAGACGAAGACGATGCGCAGGTGGCTCTGGCCTTTATCCAACCCAGCCTAAGTCTCACGGTGAATATCAAAGACGGTGTTGATGCGATTAATGCCAGCGTTTGTGTAACGCTTGAAGAGAATGGCCTATTACCTAGCGCAGATACGGTTGATTTTGCCAAGGGCAATGTTAAGGCGCGCGCACGTATGGTGTCGCAATATGAAATAGCCGGCATGCTCGGTGGCTTGGTACTGGGTACAGACCACTCGGCTGAGAACATTACTGGGTTTTACACCAAGTTTGGTGATGGCGCCTGTGACTTGGCACCTCTATTTGGTCTCAGCAAGCGTCAAGTGCGCCTGTTGGCCAAAACCATGGGTGCACCTGAGGCTCTAGTGACCAAAACACCAACAGCAGATTTAGAGTGCTTGAGCCCGCAGAAAGAAGACGAGCAAGTGCTCGGGCTCTCCTACGATGACATTGATGA